>Ga0114932_10002934_pt1 | contig 17301 bp, 11 predicted proteins | sample 2SBtaG_2_FD_87286 | JGI IMG/M metagenome (GOLD analysis project Ga0114932, IMG submission 87286) | Deep subsurface microbial communities from Kolumbo volcano to uncover new lineages of life (NeLLi) - 2SBTROV12_ACTIVE470 metaG | ecosystem: Environmental > Aquatic > Marine > Volcanic ... | reverse complement strand
TCGCTGGCGCTCCTCCCTTCTCGCGCGGCTCCACATTGGCGGCCAGCCTTCCCGGAATTGGCCGCGGCCGGTTCCGCGCCTGAAGTTGGACCCATCCGACAATGGAGGGTGCTTGAGTTGATCCTCGCGGCTCGACTACTCCGAGCGCTATCGGCACCATGCGGGCGTGTTCCGCGCTGAGGAGACGTGGTCGTTACTGAGCGGATGTGCAGATGTTTCAGCAGACAGCTGGTGCGACCTGCTCCTAAGTTCAGTGCAGCGCCGTCGTCGGGGAAGGTGGTGTCGTGCCAGCTGCGGGTGTGCGGGGAGTGGAGCTGGGCGAGTTGATCGCAGAGGGCTCCTTTGGCGCGGTGTACCGCGCCACGCAGCCCTCGGTCGGTCGCGAGGTCGCGGTCAAGGTCGTCCGAGCGGAGTTGGCCGATGACCCGGACTTCATCCGCCGCTTCGAAAGCGAAGCGCAGATCGTCGCCCGTCTCGAGCACCCACACATCGTCCCGCTGCACGACTACTGGCGCGAACCCGGCGGCGCGTTCTTGGTGATGCGCTATGTCCGCGGTGGCACCGTCGAAGAAGCGCTGCAGCGGGGGGACGCAGACCTCGGACTCGTTACGCGCGTTGTGGAACAGATCGGCGGCGCGTTGGCCGTAGCCCATGAGGTCGGGGTGCTGCACCGCGACGTCAAGCCGTCCAACATCCTCCTCGACGAGCGTGGCGATACCTATCTGACGGACTTCGGCATCGCTGTCGACGTTGAGGCCGGCGGCGGTGTCGGCGGCTCGGTTGGGTCACCGCTATATGTAGCTCCCGAACAAGTGGCTGGCGGTGCTGTTGATGGTCGGTCGGATCTCTACAGCCTGGCAGTGGTGGTCTTCGAGCTGCTGACGGGCCAACCGCCACTGGTCGCCGATTCAGTTGACGAGCTGCTGCGGTCCAAGCCATCCGCGACACCCGCCACGCTGAGCACTCTGCGACCAGACCTTCCTTCTGCGATGTCCGACGTGCTCACTCAAGCTTTGGGCCCCGCGCCGGATCAACGGCAGGACTCAATCGTGGGGTTCGCCAACGCGTTTCTTTCCGCTGCCGCGCCAGCTACGCCGGGCTCGAACCCGGCCGCGACCGCGAGTGGACCAGTTGGTGCCAGATCCACGGTGGTCCGGGCCGAGGTCGAGATCCCCAACCCCTACCGCGGTCTGCAAGCGTTCTCGGAGGCAGACGCAGGCGCGTTCTATGGCCGCACCGAAGTCGCAGGCAGGCTTGTCGAAGCGGTCGCCGAACACCGTTTCGTCACCGTTGTCGGCGCCTCCGGATCAGGGAAGTCATCCGTTGTCCGAGCCGGAGTCATTCCCGCGCTACGCACTGGAGCAGTCCCTGGGTCCCAGAACTGGTTCATCACCACCGTCACCCCCAGCACCCGGCCCTTCGAACAACTCGAAGCCGGCCTGTTGAAGGTCGCCGTGAACCCGCCAGACAGCCTCCTCACCCAACTGGTCGACGGAGCCCGCGGTCTCAGCCGAGCGCTGTTGCGAGTCCTGCCCGATGATGGCCAGCTGCTGCTGGTCTTGGATCAGTTCGAAGAGCTCTTCACGCTCACCGACACTGCCGATCGCGACCAGTTCCTCGATGCCATCTCCACAGCAGTCCAAGACCCCAACTCACAGCTCCGGATCGTTGTCACGGTGCGGGCTGACTTCTACGACGGACCACTCTCACACCCTGCGATCGGTGAACTCGTCCGGATCGGCTCGATGCCGGTCCCGCCGATGAACCAGGTCGAACTGACCGACGCCATCACCCTCCCCGCACGAGTCGCGGGGGTCAGCTTCGAACCAGCGCTGATCACCCGTCTGATCACAGACGTGCACGGCGCACCCGGCTCACTCCCTCTGCTTCAATACGCACTGACCGAACTTTTCGAGAGCCGCGACGGCACCACGATCACCGAAGAGGCGTATGACCAAGTCGGCGGCATCACCGGCGCCTTGGCTACACGAGCCGAACACCTCTACCAATCTCTCGACGCGGACGCCCGAGCCGCTACACGACGGGTGTTCGGTCGCTTAGTGAACCTCGGCGAAGGAACCGAAGACACGCGACGCCGGGTCGATCAAAGCGAGCTCGCCACCGACGAACCCACCCAGGCGGTTCTCGACACCTACGGCCGAGCGCGCCTTCTGTCCTTCGACCGCAACCCACAAACCCGCACACCTACCGTCGAGGTCGCCCACGAAGCCCTCATTCGGGAGTGGCCTCGGTTTCGGGACTGGCTCAATGACGACCGCGACACCCTGCGGGTCCTTGCACACCTGTCGGGGGCTGCTCTTGCGTGGGACCAACGAGGACGCGACACCTCTGACCTGTACAGAGGCGCCCGCCTCGACGCCGCCGCCCAACTCCGTGCGACCAACACCAGACTCACCGAACTCGAGACCGATTACGTAGCTGCCTCGACCCAAGAAGATCAGCGCGAACGCACCCGACAACACCGCACCAACCGCAGGTTGCGCCTGCTGCTGGTGGCCGCGGCCTCGCTCCTTGTGCTCGCGGCCGCAGCAGGAGTGCTTGCTCAGTCCAACGCTCGACGCGCCGACCGCAACGCTGTCGAGGCCGAGGCGAGCGCAACTGCCGCCCGCAACAACGCGAGCCTGGCCGAGGATCGGGCGTTCGCCTCCGAAATCGACCGTCTAGTCGCAAGATCTGGGTCGCTTCCGGGTCGTGACCGCTCGCTCGGAATCCTCCTCGCCGTCGAGGCGTGGCGACTCCGCTCCGACTCTTCATCCGAGCGGGCCCTGCTGAACGCAGTTGCCGGATCGCCCTCCCCCAGAGTCGTGTTGGAGCTCGGGAGCTTTGACGCCGTCAGTCTTGCTGGCGGTAGTGGGCACTTTGCGGTCGTAGCCGGCGGCGTTCTCACTATCCGAGATCGTCACGGTGTCAGGCTGGCTACGGTCGACGGGGGATGGACAGACCCGCTTCTCGATCTCAGCGCTGATGGCGCCCAGTGGGCGATCGCCGATGTCGCAACCGGGGAAGTGGTCCACGGAACGATTGACGGCCGCTCGGAGCTTCTCGCGCCGTCCCACGGATCGGATATCTCATCGATCTCCATCTCATCGGAGGGGCGATACGTTGCCGTCGGATCGAAGCGCGTCGGAGCCCAATCTGCCGCATCCCTGGAGCAGGCAGCGCCCGCCATCTGGGACCTCGACCTTGCAACATTCGAACCGCTGGGGGCTCCAGATGGAAATGCATCGAGCATCGTCGATGTCGTCGAGTCCGGAGCTTCGGTTTCCGGCGAGAACCGGATCTGGCATCTAACGCAGCTCGACCCGAGGGGGGTCCGAGCCACACTCGCACCCCCGATTGTGTGGGACCTGTTCTACGCCGACGGCTCACCGGTCGACGCACCGCTATCTGAGCTAGATGCCAATGCACTGATCCTCTTCGATTCGGGACGCGGCTACGTCCGTGGAACCTCGACCGGGTTGGTCAGCGCCGTCCGCATCACCGAAATGGAGGAGTACTTCGGGCAAGCCATCTACCTCGCTGACGGCGACACCCGCCCCAACTACGAGCTTGTGCTGCCGCTCGGTGAACCGATTGATCTGTCCGCGGCAGGTGGCGTGACTGCGCTCACCGCGCTTGAGGGGCAGGGAGTGATAGCCGTTGGCACAGATCGCGGCTACCTCGCAGTCGTCAACGTGATGACCGGCACCACTGAAGTGGCCCCGATTCGCGTAGCCACGAGCGCGATCAGCGCCATCGCAATGACCGGCGACGAACCCGGCTTCGCTGTGGTCGCTGGGACCGAGCTGACCTTCTGGGATCGTGACTTCCGCGGCCTGGCCGCGACACTCTTGACCGAACTTGGGCCCGGCGTCACCACGACAGCCGGAAGCTCGCTAGTTCACGGCTCCAGAGATGGTCTGATCTCCATCCTCGACAGCGAAGGTGCTATCGAGGCGGTCCTCGACCGTGGCTCCGTGATCGCCGCTTCGCTATCACCCGATGGCTCGAGGCTCCTGGCGCTCACCGACGACGCGAGATGCACCACATTTCCGTTCCAGCGGTGTCGAAGCGAACTCGAGATATTCAGCATGCCCGAACGCGCGCTGGTGGCATCAATGACGGTGCCAACCGACGGCCGGACAGCTCCGATCGATTTTTCCCCGACTGGTCAACACGTCGCTCTAGGCGCCGCCAATGGCCAACTCATCGTCGTCGACATCACGGACGGAGCGACGCTCCGATCGTCCGGCGAGGTAGACAGCGCCCGACGAACCTCCTCAGTTTCCTTTCTTTCCGACACTCGCTTGATCACCACCCATGACGACGGGAACCTCGTTATTTGGGACTTCAGGACCGATGAACTTGCAGCCGTTGAATCTCATGTCGACGCGAACGCGTCGTCAACGGCCGTTCTCCCGAACGGGCGGCTGATACTAGGAACACGCGCCGGAGCCATCCACGAGGTCGAACCCACCTCGCCAACGATCCCACTACGCACACTCCTTGCACACGCGCAGCCCGTCACCCGCCTTGACCTCTCGGTCGACGGAACACGCCTCGTCTCCTCGACGTCAGCCACTGTGATCGTCTGGGACCTGGCCGTCGGCATTGACCTCCTCACAATCGAGAACGCCTCCGACGGCCTGATGACCAACGATGGAACACGCCTGATCACCAGCTCGCCGCGCTCCCTCAGAGATCACGCAGTTCCCGCACTATGGAACCTCGATCCCAACGATCTCACGACCCACGCCTGCTCACTAGTGACTCGCCGGCTTACCGACCGAGAGCGCGAGGAGTACCTGCCAAACAACGCCCCCACTCGCCCGACGTGCATAGGCATCGGTGGGTGAGGAACGTCGCGAATACAACGAATGGATCGTCACCATCGGCAGGCGGCCAGGCCTGAGGGTGTCAAAAATTTGTCGGTGGGTTGATCGCGTCTGCCTCGGTCTCATGATGGGGGCGGGGGCTTGGTCGTAGGCTCCCCCGAGGTGCAGATCCGTGGGTCGATGGTGTTCTCAGCCCGGCCTGAGCCTCACGCGCAGCCTCAACACCGTCACCCACCCGCGCAAACGATGCTGCGAACGCGTCGCCAGCGGTTGAAAAGACGTGCCCGTTGTGAGACTCGATCGCCGCACGAAGAATCTCGTCGTGCCGCTCCAGGGCAACCTCCATCTCGCCTCGAGACTGCTCTCACAACCGAGTCGAGCCCTCCACATCAGTGGACAGAAACGTCACCGTCCTCGACGGAAGCGAAGGCTGGCTGAGCATCACGGCAGGATCGCGCAGCCCCACCGAGCCCGCCCGGTATCACCACCAACAGACGCGCCAAACAACCGTCCGGTCATGCCGGTAGGTGTACGAGTTGACGAGCAGTCGAGGCAGACTTGTTCTCTCGGCGACGGTCTGATCAGGTCCTCCGCCCGCCGCCGCCGGGATAACGATGGAGCCACTGCAGCAAGTCCGGTTCGAGCAAGTCCTGCATGCGCTGGTGGTAGGCGTCGAGATCCACCGCGTCGACGAACTCGACACCCGCACCGGACCGGCCCTCGCGGAAGAAGTGAGCCCGGTCGCGAAGAACTCCGATGGGATCGGGGGCGAGGTGATCCGAGCGACGCCGCATTGCACCGAACTCCGCGGCACGGGCGAAGCCTCCAACGGCGTCCTGTTCGGACGTGACTCCCAATGCCTCGCCGAGCCGGGCGATCTGTCCTGGAAGATCCCGCAGCAGATCATCGAAGTGAACCAGGACCACATTGTCGGCACCGCGGCGCGCCCATGCGTCACCGAGATGGTGTGCCACACCCTCCAACGAATCGAGCCCCTGGTCTGCGGACGAAGGTGCCGCGATCCATGCGCTCAACCATTCCCGCAGCGGCGGCCGAACCGCTCCCACCGTTGGGCTCAGATTTCCGGTACCAGCAGCCAGGCGCGCGCGATCGATGTTGTTTCCCTGGTGATAGAGCGAGACAGCGGCATCGAGGGGGTGCCGAGCCGCCACCACGTAGGTCACTCGCTCATCCACCGGGAGCCCGTCCAGCGGAGTGTGTGTCTTGATGACCCGGCGATAGGTCTGCCGCTCCAGATTCTCCAGCACCTCGTCGAGCGGAACAGCGAGCCAATCCAGCCATGGCGACTCATCCACCAATCGACCAGGAATTTCCGAGGTTCCCCGCACCAACATCGTGCAGATCCATTGCACCCACGTCGTGCCGTGCTTGGACCGCGTGCTGACAACCACGTCACCCGATCGAAAGGGGAACCCCTGCCACCGGGCGCTGTCCTCGTCAGGCGATCGGTATCGCACCAGCGTTCACCCTAGGGCCGCACGCACGAACATGACCTCGGGCCCGCATCGCAGCGAGACCCCCTGGCCTCGCCTACGGGATCGCGCCTTCGGCCTTCAGTGCTTCGATGCGGTCCCAGTCGACACCCAGCTCCATCAGCACCAACTCGGTGTCCTGTCCCAGTTCGGGCACGGGGTCGCGCACTTCCCAGGACGCCTTGGAGAAGTCGACCGGCGTCGCAACCATCTCCACCGACCCGCCGTCGGGTGTCGGCACCTCGACCCAGCAGCCCGCCGCGACAGCCTGAGGATCGGAGCGGAACTCCAGGGTCGACTGCACCGGCGCCCACCACACGTTCTCCCGGTCGAAGATCTCGCCCCACTCGGCTCGGCTCTTGGTCGCGATGACGGCGTCCATCTCGTCGACGAGCGCGGGAGCGTTCTCCAACCGGTCCTCGATTCCAACGAAGCGCGGATCGTCCGCCCACTCGGTGCGTTCGAGTGCGCGAATCACGTCGGGCCAGTGGCGCTCACCTTCGAGCCCCAGCATCCAGAACCACTCGCCATCGGAGCACTGGTAGCAGTTGATGAGCGGGTTCGGCGGGCCGTAGCGACTCCACGCGACCGTCTCGGCTCCGGTGACCGCGGTGACGTTGTGATCCCAACCCAGCATGTACGCACCGAGGCGGATCAGCGACGCCTCGACGAGTTGGCCCTCACCGGTTCGCTCACGGTGAAAGAGCGCGGCCGACACCCCAGCGGCGGCAGACAGACCGGTCATGTGGTCGCCCATCCCACCGCGCTGGTACGGGAGATCGCCGCCCTCCGGCGTCAGGGAGCGAGCAACGCCGGCCCGCGACCAGAACGCCCCGACGTCGTACGCCTGTCGGTCGCGCTCGTCTCCCCGCAACGACAGGCCGGTCACGCTGGCGTAGACCAGGCTCGGGTAGCGCTCGCTGAGGCTCGGGTAGTCGAGGCCGAGCCGTTCGAGCCCACCTGGCCGGAGGTTGGTGAGGAAGACGTCGGCGTCGGCGAGCATCTCGTGCATGACCGCCAGGCCGCCCTCGGTGCCGAGGTCGAGGGCGACCGACCGCTTGCCCCGGTTGTCGAGATCGAAGGGCGGATTGCCCAGTCCGCCGTAGAGCCACTCGAGGCTGCGGAAGGGATCGCCGGCGTGGGCCTCGATCTTGATCACCTCCGCGCCCCAATCCGCGAGGATGCCGCCGCACGCTGGGCCCGCGACCCAGAGGCCCAGCTCGACGACCCGAACTCCGTCCATCGGTCCTGCCACCCGTGCCCCCTCTCGCGACAGCGGATCGTAGCCAGAGGCGTCCCGGGTCGGCGGCCGAAGCTGGGGCGGGATCGAGCGCTGATACCGTCGGACGAGTGCCAGGAGCGCTCCCCCGTCTCACCGTCGGACTGCCCGTGTACAACGGAGCCGACTACCTCGATGCCACCCTGAAAGCCATCAGGGGGCAGTCGGTCGACGACTTCGAGCTGTTCATCGCAGACAACGCGAGCACCGACGCCACACGGGAGATCGTCGAAAGCCACCGCGCAGACGACCCCCGCATCACGATCGACGTCGCGACGGAGAACCGCGGTGCCGCCTACAACTGGAACCGCTGCTACGCCAGGGCTCGCACCGAGTACTTCACCTGGGCCTGCGCCGACGACATCCCCCTCTCGGGCAAATACGAGGCATCGATCAAACTGCTCGATGCGGCCGGTCCCGGCGCCTCGCTGGCCTACACCGGCACCGAGCTGATCGACGAAAACGGCAACATCACCAGCGGCTACGAGGACATGGGTGCCCTCGACGAACCCACTCCCGCAGGTCGGCTGCAGCGCATCGTCCGCGACCTCCACCTCGTGCATCCCCTGTTCGGAGTGATCCGAACCGACGTGCTCAAGTCGACGCCCGGGTTGGGTGCCTACAAGCGCGCGGACACGGTGCTCCTCGGCGAGCTCGCGATGCGCGGCCAGTACCTGTTCGATCCCACCGTGCACTTTCAGCGCAGGATGCACGCGGAGGTCTCGATGCAGGGGTCCGACGCTGCGATCGCGGCCATCTACACCGGTCGTGCAGATGCCGGCCCCATGCTCCCCAACGCGCGCCTGCTCCGCGGCCACGTCGCTGCCATCTGGCGTGCCCCGCTCACCGTGGGGCAGCGGGTTCAGTGCCTTCGCACTCTGAGACGCTGGCGGTACCGGCGTCCCTTCGCCAAGGAGCTCGTCCGGGCGCCGCTGTCGCTTCCCGGGCGGGTGCGCGCGGCGGTCAGACGCCGAGACGCCTGAAGCCCCGGCCGCCGCCGATCACGAGACCCCTGGCCGCCAGGCCCGGCGCGACGGGCCCGATCGACGCGAGACGCAGTGCAGTGTCGCGGTCCACAGCCTCGTCGGCGCCGATGGGGCGATCGACCGCACCGTCGATCCACTGGCTCGGATCCGCAGGCACAACGGGGCTGTCGGATCCGAACGTCACCGTGATGCCGCGCTCCACCAGTGACCGGAGCGGCCACAACCAGGTCTGCTCGACGTTGCTGAGCTGCGCGCGGTACTTCGCTTCTCGCTGAGAGACGAACGACGGCTGGGTGCAGACCGCATGCCCGTCGGCCGCGACACGGTCCAACTGCTCTGGCAGCGCGAGCGCGCAGTGTTCGATCCGATCGGCGCCGGACGGCGACTCGCCCAGCGCATCGAGGGTGACTGCGAGAGTGTCGATGTCCATGACGTGAAGGGCGACCGGAAAGTCCGCCGCCCGGGCAGCGGCGACGAGCGGCACGAGGCTGTGGTCGTCGCCGATCACCGGCATCACCTTGGCGTGTCCGATCTGCACACCGTGAACCGCGTCGCCGCAGTCCAGGCCACCGAGTGAGCCGAGCCGGTCGGCCCCCACCATCGCAACGATGTCAGGCCCGTCTCGCCTCGTCAGGGTCGCCAAGAACTCCAGTGCTGCCAGGTCGTTGGTGTGAGTGGCCTCGGTGCACCGCACGATTCCCCTCGAGACCATCTCGTCCAAAACGGCGGCCGCCGACTCGGCAAGCTGCACAGGGTCGAGCCTCGGGACCTTCGCCAGCAGCTCGTGGCCCTCGACCACCACCCCGCCGGGCGGCCCGTCGCCGAGAGCGCGCAGAGCGGCGGAGTTCACAAGAGCGACGTGACCACTTCGGTGATGCACCACCGTCGGGCGGTCAGCCGTCACCTCATCGAGCTCGTCGAGGCTGGGATGGCGGCGATCGACGAGAAGCGCGTCGTCGTAGCCCCAGACCCGCAGCCACCCGTCAATGTGGCGACACGCCTCCTCGACGACGGCCAGCAGGTCGGCGATCGACGAGGCGGCGCTCACGTCGACGGACAGTCGCGTGGCGGCCGTTGCCAGAACGTGAACGTGGTCATCGACATACCCCGGCTGGAGCCACTCGTCGCCTGGCAACTCGATCACCGCGGCGTCGAGGTCACCGGACGCATCGAGCTCGGCGACGACGCCACGATCGATGAGCACCGACGTCGCTTCGGGGCGCGCCGAATCGAACGTCGCGATGCGGCCCCGAACGAGGAGCCGATCGGTCATGCGGTGTCGAGGAGCCTCAGATGCCGAGCTCTTCGAGCAGCGGGATGAGGTCGCGCCGAAGGAGCTTGCCCGTCGACGTGCGTGGCAGCTCGTCCATCAGGTGCACCGCCTCTGGGCGCTTGAACGGAGCGAGCTTTTCCTTGGCATGAGCGACGAGATCCTCGCCGGTGGTGCCGCTGCCCTCGCGCACGACAGCCGCAGCGACGACCCGCTCGCCCCACTCTTCACTCTCGACGCCCACCACAGCCGCCTCGAGGACCGAGGGGTGCTCATAGAGCACGTCTTCGACCTCGTCGGGTGACACGTTCTCACCGCCGCGGATGATCATGTCGCCGGTGCGGCCACCCAGGAAGAGGTAGTCCTCCTCGTCGAGGTACCCGAGGTCGCCGGTGTGGACCCAGCCCTCGTCGTCGACGGTGACCCTGGTCTTCTCCTCGTTGCCCCAGTAGCCGTCCATCGCGCGGAAGGTCCGAAGCTGAACTTCGCCCAAGGCGCCGGGCTCGCAGACGCTGCCGTCTTCGGCGATCACCCGCACCTCGACGTCGTCGAGAACCTTGCCGACCGAGCTCAGGCGCTTCAGCTTGAGGGCCTGCTGTTCCTCATCGCCGTCGATCGTGTGGTCGTCGGGATCGAGGACGGCGACGGTCGAGGTGGTCTCGGTCTGGCCGTATGCACCTGCGAACGAAACGTTGGGCGGGAACTCACCGATGGCACGCCGGATCACCGACGGCGGCATGGGTGCCGCGCCATAGGTGATGGCCTCGATTCCGGTGAACGCATCGGCGGAGAAGTTCGGCGCCTCCATCACCCGAGCCAGCATCGTCGGCACGAGGAACGCGTGCGTCACCGCCTGCTTCTGAACACAGTCGATCCAGGCCGACGCCTCGAACTGCGGGAGCAGTACCACGACCCGCCCCGAGTACAGGGCGTTGAGCATCGAGGTGAGCCCGGCGATGTGATACAGCGGCGCGGCGAGGGCCATGCGACCCATGTCTTCGCCGGTCGCGGCGTCGTTGGTTCCCATGACGTAGCCGGTGATGGCCCCGTTGGTGAGCTTCACGCCCTTGGGCAGCGAGGTGGTGCCCGACGTGTACAGAAGCGAGCACAGCCCATCGGGATCGACGTCCTCGGGTACCGGCAGCTCGAACGCCTCATCGCGAGCGGCGACGTAGGAGTCGGCGTCGTCGAGCATGAACACGTGCTCGACGGAGTCGGGGCGGTTGTCAGCAACCAGGTCGGCGTACCTGTTTTCGGAGAACAACACCTTGATGCCGCTGTCCGACATCAGATGGGCGGTCTCTTCGGCCCCCGCCCGGAAGTTCATGGGGACGACGGTGGCGCCGACGAACGCCGCGCCGAAGATGGCTTCGACGCACTCCACGCTGTTCGTGGCGAAGATGCCCACCCGGTCACCGACCTCGACGCCGAGCGTGGTCAGCAGCCCCGCGACCTTGCTCACGTTTTCGAGCAGTTCTTCGTAGGTGACGTGGCGCGCCTCGCCGCCACTGGCCTCCGTGGAGGTGTCGATGAGGATGGTTTGCTCGCCGGCGATCGACGCTGGCATGAACAGCAGCATTCCGAGGTTCACGTTCGGGCCCCCTGTGGTCCAGCGAGATGATCGCAGGAGCTACGCACGACGCGCCAGCTTGGAGCAGACTTCCCGGTCACGAGGAGGAACGATGAGCGACGAGAACAACGACCAGGCGGTGCTGGTGGAGCGGCGGGACAGGGTGATGATCATCACCCTCAACCGGCCCGAAGCGATGAACTCCATCAACGGAGCGCTCTCCCACGGATTGCGGGACGCGGTGCACGAACTCAACAACGACGACGGTCTGACGGCTGGTGTCATCACCGGCAACGGTCGTGGGTTCTCTGCGGGGATGGACCTCAAGGCCTTTGCTCGCGGTGAGGACATCGGGCCGCTCAACGAGTTCATCCGAGCTGGGTCCGAGAAGCCGTTGATCGCGGCGATCGAGGGGTTCGCTCTGGCCGGCGGCTGCGAAATCGCTCTGACCTGCGATCTTCTCGTCGCCTCGAAGGGTTCGAAGATCGGGATTCGTGAGGTCAAGGTGGGTCTCTTCGCAGGTGCCGGTGGCGTGTTCCGGCTTCCGGCGCGGGTGGGCTACACGAAGGCGATGGAGATGGCGATCACCGGCGAGCACATCCTCGCCGAGGAGGCCTTCGAGGTCGGCATGCTCAGTGAGCTCACCGAGCCCGGCGGCGCGCTCGATGCCGCGATCGCATGGGCCGACCGTGTCGCGGTGAACGCACCGCTGGCCGTCGCCGCGTCGAAGGCGCTCGTCCGCGCCGCCGCGCAGAGCTACGACGAAGACGAGCTCTGGGAGCTGCAGAAGCCCCACGCCAAGAAGGTGTTCAGCTCCAACGACGCCAAGGAGGGCCCGCGGGCATTCGCCGAAAAGCGCGAGCCCAACTGGACCGGCACCTGATCCGCAGAGGAGCGCAGCGACGCGAGTTGAGCAACTTGGTGTCAGGCACCATGTTGCTCAACTTGCCGGTGCTCAACTTGCCGGGCGCTACGGCACAGGGTCGGTCGCGGTCGCAGTGGCGGGGTCGAAGAAGGGCACGTCACCGGCCACGGTGACCATTCGTAGAACCCGGTCGTCGGGGTAGTGGTCGCTCGCCGCGTCGTGCTGCACGGTGCGGTTGTCCCAGAAGGCGATCGACCCGACCTCCCACTCGAACCGGCACTGGTACTCGGGACGCGCTCAGGTGCTGTGCGCGGAAGAAGACCACCTTGCGTTCGAGCAGCACGGCCCGGACGAACGAGATCAGCTCTGGATCGAACAGCCGGTGCAGATCAACCCCGCGGAGCGTTACGCGACCAGCCGCGAAGGGCCCGCCTCCGACTACCCTCACACGCCATGGCGAAAGACATCGAGTTCTGGGTGGACCCCATCTGACCGTGGTGCTGGGTGACGGCCCGTTGGGTCGTCGACGAAGTCGCAGACGAGCGTGATCTCAACATCGTCTGGCAGCCGATCAGCCTGCTGTTCAAGAACAACCCGCCCGAGGACAGCCCGTACTACGAGGCTGTCGTCAAGACGCACCACATGCTCCGCGTGATGGAGTCGGTGCGGGCCGAAGAGGGCGACGGGCCGATCTTCAACCTGTACTGGGAACTCGCGTCCCGCATCCACAACGACGGCGACCGCGACTTCGACATCGTCGAGGTCCTCGAGCAGCTCGGGATCGACACCAAGCACGCCGCCGCGTTCGACGACGAGATGTGGGACAAGGAGATCCGCACCCGTATGGACGCCGGTCTCGACCTCGTCGGCGAAGACGTCGGCACGCCGATTATCGCCTGGGATCGTTCCGACGGCGAACGACTCGGCATCTTCGGGCCCGTCATCACCCGCGTTCCCGAGGGCGACAACGCCCTCAAGCTCTGGGACGGGATGATGGCGATGGGCGACATCGACGGCTTCTGGGAGCTGAAGAAGACCAGGACGGAGCGGCCCGAGTTCGGCAATCGCCCCGACCTGATGCCCGTGGAGTAAAGGTATGCGCGCCATGTTCGACGACGTCGCCGGTCTCGCCGACGTCAAGGTCATCGACACGGACAGCCACTGGTCGGAGCCCTACGACCTGTGGACCACCCGCGCCCCGGCCAAGTTCCGCGACCGCGTACCTCGGATGGAGGAGCGCGGTGGACGCCGACGCTGGTGGTTCGACGACGACATCCCGATCGGACTCCCGATCGCGTCGTCGGTGGTCGATCCGGACGGCGCCAAGATCACCGGCACCGCCTTCTTCGAGATGGACAACGAGATGGTCCACCGGGCCAGCTTCGACGCCGAAGCGCGGGTCGCCATGCTCGACCAGCTCGGCATCCACGCCCAGGTGATGTACCCCAACGTCGCCGGCTTCGGGAACCAGAACTTCCTGAAGTCCCCCGATGACATGCTGCGGCTGATCTCGGTCGAGATCTACAACGACGCCCTGGCCGAGTTCCAGGAGGCCACCGACCAACGGGTGTTCGGCATGGCGCTCTTGCCGTGGTGGAACCTCGACGCTGCGGTTCGAGAGATCGAACGTGCCCACGCCAACGGCCTGCGCGGCATCGTGACATGCGCCAATCCCGAAGAGGCCGGGCTGCCCGACATGGCCACACCCCATTGGGATCCTGTGTGGCAGGTCTGCTCCGACCTCGAGATGCCGGTCAACTTCCACATCGGGTCGTCCAAGGGCAACCTCGACTTCTTCGGCAAGGCACCGTGGCCCTCGTTCGGTGAAGAACGGAAGCTGGCGGTCGGTTCGGCCAACCTGTTCATGGGCAACGCCCGAACCGTCGGCAACCTCATCTACTCGGGCATTCCCGAGAGGTTCCCCGGGGTGAAGTTCGTCTCGGTGGAGAGCGGGATCGGCTGGATCCCCTTCTTCCTCGAGGTGCTCGACCACCAGATGCACGAGACGGCCCCCAACGAGCTCGCTGGGCTGTCGATGCTGCCGTCCGACTACTTCAGGCGGCAGTTCTACGGGTGCTTCTGGTTCGAGCGCTCGACGATCAAGCCCACGATCGACTTTCTGGGCAACCAGTCGGTGATGTTCGAAACCGACTTCCCGCACCCCACGTGCCTGTATCCCCGTGACGACGCATCGCTTCACGCGGCACTCGAGGGCCTGGCCGTTGAGGACATCCGGGCGATCATGCAGGACAACGCAGCCGAGCTGTACCGCATCCCGCTGTAGCTCCCACCCCCTGTAGCTCCCACACCGCCGAGTCCCAGCGCGCCAGCTCTGGCCCGCTCCCACTCGACGGAGGGGACGAGGGTCAGCCGGACCGAACAGGCCGCGGGCGCCCCATTGCGAACACGCACAGCGCAGCGATGGGTCCGGTGGCAGCGGTGATGAACCAGGCATTCTGAAATGCGCCAAGATCGCCGTCCTGCCCGACGACGGTGATCAGAGCCGCCACACCGACCGTGGCGCCAAACTGACGACCGATCTGGTTGAGCGAGCCCCCGACCGCGAACTCGGCGGGCGGCACTTCGCTCACCGCTGCGGCGCTGATCAGCGGGAACGTGGTCGCCACACCGACTCCGATGAGAAGAGAAGCCGGGAACCACAGGCCCCAGTAGTTGGGCGTCTCGGTGATGAACAGGGCGTACATCAGCACGCCCGCACCCCAACACAGTGAGCCAGGTACCGCGATCGGTCGCACGCCGTAGCGGGATCCGAGGCGTCCCACGGCCGGCGCGACGAACGCCACGAAGATCGGTAGCGGTGCGGTCGCCATGCCCGCGGTGCGAATCGAATAGCCCCAGCCCTCGGTGAGCCACAACACGTTCACGAGGATCGAAGCAGACAACCCTCCCGCCTGCACCGTCGTCGCGATGTTGGCCATGGTCAGTGACCTGATCCGGAAGAGGTGAGACGGCAGCGCCGGTGCCTGATGTCGACGCCCCTTGGCCATCGTCAAACCGAGCAGCACCACCGAGAAGACCAACGCCCCGAGCACTCCGGGCGACGACCAACCCCAGGGGCCCACCTGGACGAACGCGAACGCCAGCAGAGCCATCGAAGCTGCCAGGAAGACCGCCCCGATCACGTCGGGGAACGGGGCCGAGCGATCGGCGCGGGTGTGGGGCAGGGAGTTCCTGCCCGCGACGTACGCCAGCAGGCAGAACGGCGGGAGCAGCAGGAACGACCACCTCCATCCGTACGCGTCGACGATGAAGGCACCGGCAGCCGGCCCGGTCGCCACTCCCAAAGCTGTGAGCGAACCCCACTTCGCCACCGTCGTCATGCGCGCGTCATCTGGCGTGCCGGCCAGGAGCAGCCCCAACGACGCAGGCACGAGGAGAGCCCCGCCGATGCCCTGGACAACCCGCGCGAGGAGCACCACGCCGAACGACGGTGCGGCGCCGACCAGAAGTGACGCCAAGGCGAAGAGCCCGAGGCCGAACATGAACAGGGGGCGGCGCCCGAAACGGTCGGCCAAACGACCGCCCGGGATCAGGAGTGCCGCGAACGCGATGGTGTACGCGTTGAGAACCCAGGTCAGCGCGCCGCGAGTCGTGTCACTGAAGGTGGTCTCGAGGTCCGGAAAGGCCACGTTCATCGTCGACACGTTGGCGGTGACGAGGAACGTCCCGAGCGCGGTCGACAGGAACAGGAGCCGCGCATGCCGGCTGTTCTGTGCGGGCGCGTTGGGGCTCGCAGGAGTCGTGAGGTCGGCGGGCACGACGTCGAAGACGCCAGGGAGCGCGCTGCGACGGGTGCCGAACATCGGACGGAACGCGATCTGGGCTCTCAGCCCAGGCCGCGCGCGTCCTGTTTGAGAGCGGTGTCGATCGCCAGGGCGCTGGCGTATGCCAGGGTTCGCAAAGGTCCCTGCGCGCTGTCCTCAACGTTGACGACGTAGTTGTCCGCAGTGGTGAAGAGATTCTTCGCCAGGCCTTCCCACTTCTTGGTGACGCGCGCGACCTCGGTACCCGCTGCGTCCTGGATGTTGAAGTTCCAGGCCCGCCAGTTTTCACCGTTGAGGGTGCCGAGCTCCTCACCCGCTGGCCCTTCGAGACCGAACCGAATCTTGCCGATCGCATTGAGCTGCACCACGCGTCCGACGGCTGCCCCGCTGCCGTCGCGCACCTCGACCTTGGACTTCAGGAACTTTGCGGGGCGAGTGAGTTGAAGGACAACCGAGTCCGTCGCATCGACGACCTCGAGGTTGTGAGTGAAGAACTGATCGAGACTCGCAACGAATCGCACGGCCTTCTTCAGACCCGACTGCCCGACTTGGCGCACCGCGCCGATTTGAGCGCCGTGTTCGTCGAAGATCTTGTACTCGTTCTGCAGCTCGATGATCTTCGCCTTCTGCTGCACGACGAGAGTGGTGTGTGAGAACAGGTCGCTCATCTCAGGGACGCTACCGAGTCAGGTCTCGGGCGAGCTGTCGCTCCACAGCGAGACCCTCGCCGAGAGTGAGGTCCTTGGCGGCGGCCAGTGATCGCTTCAGGCTTCGAATCACCACCGGATCGATCGCTGTCAGCCGGGTCGCGAGCTCCGAGGTTCGGTCTTCGAGAGCGTCGCGCGGGACCACCTCGTGAACCAGACCCCGACGCATGGCCTCGTCGGCATCGAGGTTGCGTCCGGTCAGAACGATCGGCGAGGCAGCGTGCGGGCCCACGGCCCTCGTGAGGCTCTGGGTGCCGCCTGCAGCGGGCAGCATGCCGAGCTTGGTTTCGGGGAGGCCCACAACCGCGTCGTCTGCCGCGACCCGCAGATCGCACAGGAGCGACATCTCGAGACCGGACCCCACCGCGTACCCGTGCAGTTCGGCGATCGTCGGGATCCGAAGCTCCGACAGGGTGATCCACGGGTCCCGGTCCCACCGGATGCGACGCGCTTCGACGATCGTGTCTGCAGTCCCGAACTCACTGAGATCCGCTCCGGCGCTGAAATGCTT
>Ga0114932_10002931_pt1 | contig 17310 bp, 18 predicted proteins | sample 2SBtaG_2_FD_87286 | JGI IMG/M metagenome (GOLD analysis project Ga0114932, IMG submission 87286) | Deep subsurface microbial communities from Kolumbo volcano to uncover new lineages of life (NeLLi) - 2SBTROV12_ACTIVE470 metaG | ecosystem: Environmental > Aquatic > Marine > Volcanic ... | reverse complement strand
TCAGGTGGATTGTGCGAAGGGGTAACAACAATACCATCACTTAATTCATGAGGATGTGCTTTGTTATAGCAAACCACCGCATGGCTAATCACAGGTGTTGGCGTGTAATCATCATTTTCTTGCGTAATGACTTGCACTTCATTAGCAACTAATACTTCAATTGCAGAATTAAATGCTGCTTCTGATAGCGCATGAGTATCTTTACCTAAAAATAGTGGGCCAAAGATATTATTCGCTTTTCGATAATCACAAATTGCTTGAGTAATAGCTAGAATATGAGATTCATTAAACTTCACATTGAGCGAACATCCACGGTGACCTGATGTACCAAAGGCAACACATTGCTCAGGGTTTTGTTCTAAGTCTGGCTCATTTAAGTAATAAGCCGAGACAAGTTTTGGGATATTTACTAGTGTGTCGTGTTTTGCTGGTTTGCCAGCACCTGGGTGGATAGACATAAAACGTCCTTATAAATAATCTCTGATAGTTTCAGCGTCAGCTTCTTTGTACCCTAAACCTAGGGCAACCTCATGTAACATCATTTTTTTACGTGTGGTATTAGAATTGGTCATGACCCAATATTCACTGTCTACGATATTTTTAGGGTTCATACTGCTGCCACTTTCTAGTAAGGCTTCTTTACTTTTTGCAAAATAAATTCTATCACGACCTTTGATATCTAAAACAGAGTCAAAGCTATCTTTATGAGTGCGGTGTAATGCACTTAAAATAAATAAGAAGCGGCCTACTACACCTTTTTGCATAGCGAGCTCTTCTTTATTAAGAATATTGAAAACATTATCAGTTTTAGTGGTCACTTTTGTGACGTTGTACTCTTCACCTGTCTCTTTCTGAGATTCTTCTTCTAATAAAACATCATCAACTTCTGCAGACGTGTTCGGTGATAACTTTAATAAACGACGAAGAATGTCTGAGGCACTTTCGCCGATACTTTGTGTATTACTGGCGATATATTGATAAAGCTCGTCATCTATTTCTATTTTTTTCATGCTTTTCCTGTCATTACTGATTTTAGTGCATCGAGCTGATTATATAATGAAATGAGCCAAGACACTATGCCTTTGCATTTCACCAATACACTGGCAAAATTACCTCATAATTTATCGGAGTGCAAAATGCTATTAAATTTCAAGCAAACAGGAGCAGGTCCCGTTGTCGTGATCATGCATGGCCTATTCGGTTCACTAGAGAATCTTAACGTTATCGCAAAATCTCTCAGCGAACATTACACTATCATTAATGTAGATTTAAGAAACCATGGAGCATCTTTTCATGAAAATGAAATGAGCTACCTTACTATGGCTCGAGATGTACTCATTTTGCTGGATGAATTGAACATAGATAAAGCACATATAATCGGTCATTCAATGGGTGGCAAAGTTGCAATGCAAATTGCCATGCTTGATGAATCACGAATTAATAAACTTGTTGTGCTTGATATTGCTCCAGTTGATTACCATCCTCGCCATAATGTAATTATTGATGCACTACAATCCGTTCAGGAACAAATTGTAAGCTCGCGAGGCGAAGCAGATTTAATAATGAAAGAATTTATTGATGAGATGGGTGTTAGACAGTTTTTATTAAAAAGCTTATTTAAGTTTGAAAACGGTTACGCTTGGAAATTTAATTTAAATACCATTGTTGAAAACTACTCGAAGATCATTGCTAATATTAATGAGACTCATTCATGCCAGTGTGATACCTTGTTTATCAAGGGAAATAATTCTGACTATATATTGCCAGAACATAGAGAGGCAATTGTCTCGTTGTTTCCAAATTCTAAAGCTAAAGTTATTCATGGCGCTGGTCATTGGCTTCATGCTGAAAAACCGCAAGCCGTAAATCGGTCAATTATTGATTTTCTTCAATAATTAGCGAGTTTTTCACTCACACTATTAAATTATGATACTCGGTTATGGTATAGTAGCCGCCGTTTAAATATTAGTTAGAGCAAGTATGGCTAATCAGTATATTCAACAGTTTGAAACTATGGGACTGTATTTTGGTTTAGCAGGCATCTTTTTCTTTATCGGTATGGCAATCAACGATGTGTTGAAAAAAGGTGATGTGCCTAAATTTGGTCGATATATTGTTTGGCTCGTATTATTTCTAGGCTGTTCAGGTTTTATTGCGAAAGGGCTTATTCAAGCGTTTTGGCAAGGCGCTGGCGTAGGATAAACATGGCCAAGTCAGAAACAGATCGTACAACAATCGATCTTTTTGAAAATGAGAAACGTCCTGGTCGCCCTAAAACTAACCCACTTCCGCGAGAAGTGCAGTTAAAAGTTAACAAGCGAAACCAGATCAAACGTGACAAGGCAAGAGGGTTAAAGCGTATTGAGTTCAAAGTATCATCTGAGCTTTATCAAGCTCTAAGTGATATGGCACAAGCGCAAAATATCAGTAGAAGTGCACTGATAGAAACCATTTTGCAAGAGAAATTAGCGAATAATAGATAGAAGGTAAGTATTACATGGCAAGCGTAGGTATTTTTTTCGGTAGCGATACTGGTAACACTGAACACGTTGCTAAGATGATTCAAAAAGAGCTTGGTAAAAAGCTTGTTGATGTAAAAGACATCGCTAAAAGTAGTAAAGAAGAAATTGCTGAGTTTGATTTAATCTTGTTTGGTATTCCAACTTGGTATTACGGTGAGGCACAATGTGATTGGGATGATTTCTTCCCAGAACTAGAAGAAATCGATTTCGAGGGCAAGCTAGTTGCTATTTTCGGTTGTGGAGACCAAGAAGATTATGCTGAGTATTTCCTCGACGCAATGGGCATGGTCAACGATATCGTTACAGAACGAGGTGCTATAGTCGTAGGCCATTGGTCTACTGAAGGTTATGACTTCGAAGCATCTAAAGCTATTGTTGATGATAATCACTTTGTAGGCTTGGGTATTGATGAAGACCGTCAACCAGAGTTAACAGAACAACGTGTAAAAGCATGGTGTTCACAAGTTTTTGATGAAATGTGCCTGAGTGAACTTGTTGACTAATTAATAAGTTTTGCACTTATAGTTGATGCACGTTACCTTTAGTAATGAAGTCGTGCTCATTGCTTGAGTTAAATAGAATAAATAAATTTACTGAGACAGATTATGACTGATCATAACTTAGAGTTGAAGAAAGCAGGGTTAAAAGTTACTTTGCCACGAATTAAAATTTTAGAAATCTTACAGTCTCCTGATAACCAACACATCAGTGCTGAAGATGTTTATAAAATTTTATTAGATAAAGGCGAAGAAATCGGCCTTGCGACAGTTTACCGAGTTTTAAACCAGTTTGATGATGCAGGCATTGTGACTCGCCACCATTTTGAAGGTGGTAAATCTGTCTTTGAATTAGCGGGTAGTACTCACCATGATCACCTAGTTTGTTTGAAATGTGGTCGAGTAATCGAGTTTGAAGATGAAGTAATCGAAACTCGACAAATTGAAATAGCAACTCAAAATGGTATCAAGCTGACTAACCACTCTCTTTACCTTTATGGTGAGTGTGTTGATACTGAAGCTTGTAAGAAATACGCTGAAGAAAATAGCTAATAGAATAAAGCCGACGCAAGTCGGCTTTATCATTTCTCCATAAATGCCAAAAAATCTATCGAAATTACACCTTTCATTTACTGTGTTGAATTATACTTCATTCTTTAAAAAAGCTTATACTTACTAAATTCTCCATCAAAATAATGTTTAGACCGAGCCTAATTTTGCTAAGACTAGATATTTTTAAATACAGCGGTAAAAATTAGACAAGCACAGAGACAAAGAGAGAGATTCACCCACAGCTTTACATATCTCGTTTGCTGACAAGCATTGTAATAACATTGTCTAGGGTTTTCAGGATCAATTAAAATGAAGGTCGCTTGTTGCGCTTTAAACGATGCATATAAATCGGGTCTAAAGGCAGTTTGACAACAATAGCTAATACCATTAAAAGTAAATTCAACTAATAAACTCGACTCCCCTAGCATTTCTAACGATCCAGCTTTATGCTGTTTTACTCTAACCAAGTTTTCAACTTGCACTTGACGCCATATGCGTTTGTTTAATAGCTTCTTTTTGCTTTGCCACATAATAAGTGTAGCGGTAAAAAATAACGAAGTAACAAGTACACTTAACCAAATCATCACGACGACTTATACACTAGATGCGCTGTTAAAAGATCGCTCAACGCAGTGCCAACAGATTTAAATAAAGTAATGTCTGTTTTAGCTCTTAATGTATCTAATTGATGTATTTCACTTAACTCTGCGATGATTTGCTTTTCAGAAAAAACGCCTTCTGCAATAGGGAGCAGTATCTCTCCTGCTTCATTTAATACATTCGCCCTACTATCTACATATACTTTTGAACGAACAACACTAGTAGAATCACACTCTCTGAATTGTTTGTGGTGATTACCAATCAAATCAATATGTGCTCCATCTGATACCCAATGGCCTTCGAATAGAGGGTCATGCGCACCTGTGCCACAGCTGATTATATCAGCTGAACCAATCGTTGCTTGATTTGACTCACCTAATAAAAACGCTACCTGAGTATACTTTTCGGCCAGTGATGCTCGCAAACTTTCCGCTTTATTTTGGTTTCTAGCAATGATAGTCACTTTTTTAATATCACGAACACTCATATGTGCTTCAATCATGTAACGCGATAAGTTGCCTGAGCCAAAATACACCAAGTGTGCACTATCTAGTCTTGATAGGTATTGACTTGCTAGGGCTGAAACAGCAGCGGTTCTCCAAAGTGTCACACTTGTGCCATCAACTAAAGCCAAAGGTTCACCATGGGAGCGGTCAAACAACATAATTTTTGAATATAAACTTTTATATCCATGCTTTGCGTTCGAAGGAAAATAAGTAAAAGATTTAACACCAATGACTTCTTCGTTCCATGCAGGTAGAACTGCAAAAGCATCATGATTCTCTTCAGACTTAGATAATTCAAACACTTGCCTGGTCGGGGTACCTGCAGGTTTTGCAAAGCCTACTTTTAAAGCGTTGATGACCTCGTTGAAATTTAAACTCTCATGTACTTGTTGCTCAGAAATAATTTTCATTTTTTTCCTTAATTAATCGCAAACGATTTTGGAGCATGAGTTAAAATCTCAATGCCGTCATCATTGATGAGCACGTCATCTTCAATACGAATTCCACCAATATTAGGAATATATACCCCAGGTTCAATAGTTATAATATTGCCGGTTTCTAACCTGTAATCTGTGTTTGTATTTATAAAAGGCATTTCATGTAATGCCAAACCCACACCATGTCCTAGCCCTTTACCTGCAAACTCTAGAAACCCGGCTTGATCTAAAACATCTAATGAATTTTGATTTAATTGCTGACAATCTGCTCCAGCTTTTAGGCTTTCTAATGATTTGTTTTGAGATGCCAACACAGCCTGAAACATGGCTTGCTGCTGATTGTTTGGTTCGCCATAAACATAAGTTCGTGTCATATCTGAACGATAGCCATTTACTACAGCACCAAAATCAACTAGTAATAAATCACCATATTTAAGCTTTCTTCCTCCGGGCTTTCCATGCGGTAATGCACTTCGCTCAGCAAACAGTAAAATTGTGTCGAAACTTACCCCATCAGATCCAAGTTTCTTCATTTTATAATCAAGCTCAGTTGCTAAATCTAATTCAGTTACCCCTTTTGAAATTTGTGTGAGTAAATCCGCAATGGCCAAATCGGCAATAGCTGCTGCTTTTTTAACAGAAGCAACTTCGAATTCGTCTTTAACCATCCTGAGTTTTTCAATGCAGCCATCAAGTGGTGAAACATCATACGAAGCTAATTCATTTGCAATAGATAACCACACACTATAATTAACACTATTACTTTCAAATCCAGTTTTTTCATTAGGCAACAAACGTTTTATACACGCACCTAATGATTCAGAGTCTCTGTCTCTAGAGATAACTTCACAGCCATTGCTTTCAGATTTTGCCCGCTCGAAATATCTGTAATCAGTGATCAGACATAGACCGTGTGTTGAAACGATGAGGTATGCAGCGTTACCACTGTAACCGGTTAAGTAAAAGATGTTTTCGTAGTTAAACACCAGCAAGTTTGTTACGCCTTTCTCTTTTAAAGCTAATAATAAACGTTGCTGACGTTGAAGATATCTTGTTTGCATTTGAGTAATACCACCACCAATAATGGCCATAACATAACCCAAACAACAATTGTATACAATATTCTTTTTTTAGCCGCACATAAATGGCAAGGTATGTGAGTTAAAATTAGCTAAGTTTGGAAAGATATCTACCAATTCTGAGTTATCTAAACCGAACCACTGAGCCAAGGATGCAAAGTATTGCTCATTCGCAACTTGTGGGATCAAACGACCACCCCGCGTATCATTCGGCCCACCTAGATGTTGCGCCATCAATGAGCCATAAATTTCTCCACCATTAACTGCGCCGCCCATAATGATTTGATTTCCAGCCCAACCATGATCAGTACCGTCACCATTGGAAGTTAACGTACGACCAAAATCACTCATCGTAAACAAGGTTACATCATCGCTTGCATTCATTGATGACATCGCCGCATTGAACTCTGACAAAGACTGAGATAACGCACTTAGTAATGCTGGATGTGTTGTAAGTTGATTATCATGTGTATCAAAGCCACCCATGCTGACAAAATAAATTTGTCTTTTTGCATTGAGTGTTTCTCTCACTGAAATTGATTTAGCTACAGTATGCAGTTGCTGTGACAAGCTGCTTTCAGAAAAATAACTACTTAGATCGACGCTTGACTCAATAGCGTCATTCATTGCTTCGGTATTTATTATCGCTTTTTGCATTTTAGTACCATAAGCACTTGCTAAAGGATGAGTTGACTGGGCAAGCACCCTATTCATTATACTTTTTACATGTTCTGCACGATTTCCGGTACCATTAATTGGCTTTATTTTACTGATTCCACTTTTATGTAATGAAAAAGGCGTTGAATTAACACTGGTTTGCCAAGGGTTTGTGCCCGCTAATGAAATATTGTTTATAAATGCCCCTCCTTGGTCTATACGCTCTAATAACCTTGCCCCCCACCCACTATTTAATGAAACTTTCTCCCGACCATGCATCCAAGTAGCTTGCTGATCGTTATGAGAAAATAAATGCTTAGGAAGAGGCACTCTTTCATTTTGATAATCTGCTTTAGTAGTAGGCAAAACCAAACTACCTACTCCAGATATGAAAGCTAAATTTTTATTATCAAAAACATTTTTTATTGAACCCATTGCAGGATGAAGACCCACTCCGCCGGCAAATTCAGTAACTGTAGAGAGCTTGAGTGAATCTGTCACGGCTAAGTTTTGACGACTTGCTTCATATAAAGTCCGCTGTTCACCTTCTAACGGCACCAACATGTTTAGGGAGTCATTACCTCCAAATAAAAATACACAAACAAGCGCTTTATGATCCTCAAAGTTGTAAGACAAAGAGCCCTGAAAAGCCCGAAGTTGCAATTGAGTTAATGCAGCAACCGATACGCCACCTTTCATACAATAAGATAAAAACTTTCTTCTATTCATGTCTGTCTCCTACTGCTGCAAGGTAAATTCTGGTGAAATTGAGATTAAATAGACAAGGTTTGAAATACGTTGGTAGCTATCCCTTGTGGTAAAAAATTCGTCCATATCAATAAGTGCTTGGCGCATTTCTTCAGACATATTGCCAGCAAAAAATAAGATGTCGTATTTGTCTAAAACTGCACTCAAACCATTCATATTTATCAATTCATGATCGTCATGCATATAGAGATAAAGTCTATTTTCATTTAATTCATCATGTCGTTCTGCAACGCGCCAAACTAAATCTTGGTAATGTGTATTGACAATGCCTATTAATGCAGCATCATTAGCAATTTGTAATTCTGGTGCCAACAATTCAGTTTCAACTAACTCACCTGGCTGAAAGTCGGGTCTAAAAAAATTAAAAACCGATGGCGACTGTAATGGCCCTTGGCCATAGGTCGTTGGTAAGTTCCATGTGAAATACCGGTTTGTGAGTGTCTTAGCTGTGTATACTCGCCAGAACTGCAGAGTTTTCAATAATGGTTCTTTAATTTTACCAAAGTGTGAAAGCGGCGTTTCTAAACCTCTAGCTTCATTATCAAGATAAATTGCTTTAACAGTGGCTGCTAAATCGCCTCTGATCCCCTCACCATTGTCATTAAATACTGCAGCAACCCGCTCAACATAACCAGGACTTGGATTTGAAGTGATTAACCTTTGAATCAATTGCTTTGAAATAAATGGTGCCACATTGTCATGATTAAATAAGTTATCCAATGCAATAGCTAAACTTTGTTTTGCATTGGTATTTTCAGGAATAACTTCACCATTAAGTAAAACTTTTTCAGCCGTGGAATGGTAATCATCAAACGCATGCATAGGTAAAGTATAATTTCTACTAGGTCTATTCCATCTTGCACTATATGCAAACGTCCAGCCTGTAAATACACGAGCAAAGCCCTCTATTTCTTGCTGGCCATATGTCGCGATCACTTCGTCATTTTCGTCCAGCTTATTCGTACCATTTAGATTTAACTCATTTAAGCCAATTGTGAATAATTGCATGACTTCTCGGGCGTAATTCTCATCTGGTCTGATATTTCGCTCAACGTCGGCTTTTTCATTGCCTAAATGGCTTAAGTAAACCCCCATAACAGGTGATAAGGTGACTTGCTCTAAAAGGTCTCGATAGTTTGCAAATGCATGCTCAAGCAACAAATCATAATATGCGGCCATGCCTTCAGGCTCTCCACTGAGTGAAGTATTTAAATCAGAAACCACGAATATTTCGCTCAAAGCAAACGCTACACGCTGGCGAAGTTGATCATTGGCATGTAAACTTGCCTTCCACCAGGCATCAATACGATTGATTTGACTTGGCTCATCTCTATCAGGGTAATCCTCAACTAATGGACTGTGGTATGTAATTGGCAACTGGATTTGCTCATCTAACCACTGCTCGTAACTTTTACCTACAGCTGTTTGAATTTCTCCATAAGTAGGACCGAGTGTTGCTTGATGAAGGAGACGAGATGATTGCTGTTCTGACATGACTTTAATTACTGAGAATTTTATTTCTCCTTGTGATGCTAAGCCTGCCTCATTAGTAACAGTAACAATAAAATGGTAGTGCTCGTCTAGTGCAGATGAACTATCATCAATCGAAAATTCGACTGTTAAATCATTTGTAAGCTCAATTGTAGGGCCTGATAGCTGCTGCCAAATTATTGTACTATTTTGTGCATCTTGCTCTGAAAGGTTAACTGAAAAGCTAACTTTCTCTCCAACTTGATAAGTGTCAGAGCTAACACTTGTAGAAATATCGGGTGGACTTGGCTCTTCTTCAGCTGAATCATCATTTGAACCTGAGTCATCGTTTGAACCTGAGTCATCGTTTGAACCTGAGTCATCGCTTGAACCTGAATCATCGCTTGAACCTGAGTCATCACTTGAACCTGAATCATCGCTTGAACCTGAGTCATCACTTGAACTATTAGCAGAATCATTAGAAGTAGAATCACTTGATTTTAATGCTGGAACGCTATGCGAATCAGCACTCTCCGAACTACCGCCTCCACAACCACTCAGCATCACTGCAAAAATGAATATTAAGGTATTTTTCTTAAGCATAACTCTAGATCCTACCTATAGGTGAAAAATACACTTTAGTACTAAATCCAAACAATAAAAATAAGAACTTTTAACTAAATGTAAATTTTTAAAGCTAATCATCAGATTTATTTCAAAGTATTTTTTTTTGTAACTGTTAAAATTGCAAAAAATAGTAAGCTCAGTTGACCAAATTTTGAATCATTCTACTTTTATCCCACAAAACTTTATTGACGATGTGCAGACTTATTTGCCTGAAAATTTAAGCATCGAATCTTTTGTTGAATATTGTCAAAAGCCACTAAGGCGCTCTGTCAGAGTTAATACTTTGAAAATGACAGTTACTAAATTTAAACAATACTGTTCAGAACATAATTGGAAAATTGAAGCTGTTCCATGGTGTGACACAGGCTTTTGGCTTGAGAGAAGTGCTGAAGAGGAGGAAGCGCTCCCTTTGGGCAGTACCGATGTTCATTTAAGTGGCGGTATTTATGTACAAGAGGCAAGTTCGATGTTGCCACCAATAGCACTTAAAACAAGTTTAAAAGAAAGCGACATAGTCCTTGATATGGCTGCTGCACCTGGGTCGAAAACTTCGCAAATAGCAGCGATGATGAATAATCAAGGTCTTCTAGTTGCAAACGAGCTTTCTTCTTCACGGTTAAAAGTGCTTGCTGCTAACATGAAGCGTATGGGCGTTCATAATTGTGCGCTGTCTCATTTTGACGGTGCTGTGTTTGGCGATTATATGTTTGAGTGTTTTGATAACATTCAACTCGATGCACCTTGTTCAGGTGAAGGTACTGTCAGAAAAGACCCTGATGCTTTAAAGAATTGGTCTGTTGAATCAAACATAGATATTGCCAATGTGCAGAAACAGCTTATCAAGAGCGCATTCCTTGCTCTTAAACCCGGTGGTTCTCTAGTTTACTCCACCTGTACACTCACCCCAATAGAAAACCAAGCAGTCTGTCAGTATCTACTTGATCAATTTGGCGACTACGTTGAAATAGAGCCATTAAACTCACTTTTTGAAAATGCGCACAAGGCCTGTACTTCTGAAGGCTATTTGCATGTATGGCCACAGATTTATGATAGTGAAGGTTTTTTCATCGCAAAATTTAAAAAATTATACTCTGTCGATAACCCGAGTTTAAAAACCAAAAAAGGCGCTTTCCCGTTTTCATCGGCTGATAAAAAGTTAACACTGACCTTGATGTCAGCAATAAAAAAACAATTTGGTATTAAATCTCTTCCTGGCAAGCTGACAGTGCGAGACAAAGAACTTTGGCTTTTTCCTGAACGTTTTTTTGAAATTGAAAACAAGATTAAATATTCTCGCATAGGGATCAAGTTAGGCACGATCCATAAAAATGGCGTACGACTTGAACATGAATTTGCAACAGCGCTTGGGCAACTTGCAGAAAGTAACATCTTCTCACTCACACAATCTCAGGCCGCAGATTATTATCAAGGCAAAGATATTCGACTTGAAACAGTCACTAATCATACCGGTGAGGTTATTTTAACCCTTTGTGGCGCGCCAATAGGTTTAGGGAAATGGCAAAAAAATAAAATTAAAAATTCGTTACCTAGAGATTTAGTTATGAATAACAGAGTAATCGAATGGTCGCTCTAACAGTCGGATTAAGTTTTTAGACTAAATTCTTATAAGGACATATAGCACTGATAAATAACAACTTTATTTTGTGTTTTTTATTTGTATTTTTTGTTAAGAGTTAACTACAATTAAATTACTTTCTTACTTCTCCCTGATTGTCAGAAAGGTGTTTTTAGTTAACGCATTGGCTCAGATGAGCCGTCCCCTAAGCCCAGAGTAACCTGTACTCTGGGTCTTTTTTTGCATTAAATATGCGATTAAAGTAATTCAATACTTAGATTACATCGCACTTTGACGACAGATTGGGCGTAAAAAGCGTTGAATCGCATTCAAGCCTACGGAGGTTGAACGTACATCTGTTGAAGATGGAAATGGACCACCATGGTTCATTGATGCACAAACTTCAACGCCCGTAGGCATTTGATTCTCGATTAAGCGCCCTACTTTGTACTGTAGCATTTCACTTAGTTCAGACGCAGACGCTAAATCATTGCCCGTGCCATGAATTGATGCTGTTAACTGACCCTCTAGAGCATCAATTAAGGCTTCTAACTTTGCCATAGAGTCGTAGGTCACTAACATAGCTGCAGGACCAAATACTTCTTCATGTAATACAGGCAAACTCAAGTAAGTATCAATATCTGTCATAAAGATATGTGCATTTGCATGAAAGTCTTCAGATAGTTCTGATGCAACTAAAAGCTCTACGCCCTCGATATCTGAGCGCTCAATCATTGCTTGTTTGAAACTATTTAGAATATTTGGTGATAATAAAGTATCTGAACTGCTACCAATCACGGCCTGCTTAGCGCCTTGAAATAGTGCATCTGAGCCCTTTGGCACTAACCAAAGACCTGGACTCGTACAAAACTGACCATTACCCATCAACATTGAATTACACAGATTTGCACCTAGCTCTTCGCCATTTTGTTCTGCCATTTCTGGTAACACAAACTGCGGATTGATACTGCCTAATTCGCCATAGAATGGAATAGCTTCTTTACGTGTGTTAATCGTCTCAATTAATTTACTTGCAACAGACATCGAGCCCGTGAAACCGACAGCTTTAATTGGCTCAGCAGCAACAAGCGCATGTGCCATATCGTACTTCTTCGCTTGGATCATTGAAAATACACCTTTTGGCATATCACACTTTTCAATCGCTTTTTCAATAGCACGGGTCATTAACTCGCTGGTTGCTGGGTGAGCTGTATGGCTCTTCATAACGACAGGGCAACCTGCTGCAAGTGCCGATGCCGTATCACCGCCGAGAGTCGAGAACGCATAAGGAAAGTTTGAAGCACCAAATACAGCAACGACTCCAACAGGAATAAAATCAAGTTGGGTACGCGGCTTAGCTAGAGGTGCACGTGCAGGGTCTGCTTCGTCTAATACACTTAGGTTTACAATGCCATTTTGACTCTGTTCTAAACCTTGTGCGAATGCACGTAACTGATTCATAGTTCGGCCACGCTCGCCTTGTAAACGGGCAAATGGCAGGTTTGTCTCCTCGTGAGTCACCTCTAGTAGTTGATCACCAAGAGCTTCTATCTCATCTGCAATAGCATGTAAGAATGTTGCACGCTCAATAAGAGACGTCTTTCTATAAACTTTAAATGCTTTTTCAGCTTCATTGATCGCTGTTGCAAGCATGTCTTGGCTTGCTTCGAAAAAATGAGTATCGATTGGCTCATGGCGCTTTGGTGAAAAGGCATGAAATACTGATGCATCCGCATCCTTTGACCATTCACCCGCGATAAAACTTGCACCGCTAATTTCCATCTTTTTCTCCTCAATGAAAAAACCAGCTACTAATTGCTGGTTTTAGTCTAGTTTAAATTTGTTATACAACTTGAAAGCCAAAAGCATACGGGTCACTATCATCCACGCTAATGTTGCTAGTGCCCGTTACTTTCGACCATCCTTTGATACTTGGTAGAATTGCTGTTTTACCCGCTACTTCAGTAACGCCTTCGATGCAACCAACGAACTGGCTGCCAATGTAACTTTCGTGAACAAAATCTTCACCAGGCTGTAATTTACCTTTTGCAAATAACTGCGCCATTCTTGCACTTGTGCCCGTGCCACATGGCGATCTGTCTATTGCTTTATCGCCATAGAAAACCGCATTTGCAGCGCTAGATTCTGCGTGTTTTGGTTTGCCCGTCCAAAGAAGATGTGACGCACCTTTTACGGTTGGATCTTCAGGATGCACACATTCAAGTAACTCATTTATTGCTGTGCGAACAAACGGACTATATTTAAGAATTTCTGCAGCAGACCAGTTTTCAATACCCGGGAAGTTTTCCTGTGGCTCGACAATAATGTAATAGTTACCACCATAAGAGATATCAACTGTTAATTTACCTAGTTCTGGCACTTCAACTTCAATATTTTCATAGGCTAAGAAAGCAGGCACATTGAATATTTTTACCCATTCAACTTTGCCATCAACCATTGAGTATTCTGCATTTACACGCCCTGCTGGTGTATCGAGCTTTAATTTACCCGGAATTTTTGGATACATTTGTGCGCTTTCGAGCGCAAATGTCACTGTGCCTATTGTGCCGTGACCACACATAGGTAAACAGCCTGAGGTTTCAACAAATAAAATCGCCGCATCGCCATCATCGGTTGTCGGGGGATAGATAAATGAACCTGACATCATATCGTGCCCACGCGGTTCAAACATCAGTGATTGACGGATCCAATCAAACTCTGCAAGAAAGTGCTGCCGTTTTTCACTCATCGTTTTACCCTTGAGGTATGGGTGACCACTGGTGATCAAGCGTACTGGGTTGCCACAGGTATGGCCATCGATACAAGAAAATGTCCCTTTACGCATATTAATAACCCTGTTTAACTAAGCTAAGAGCCGTATCCATGTTCACAGCATTTTGGAATTGATTAGTGAAAATATCATTTAATTGCGGAGCAACTACTGAATACTGAACTTGGCAATTAATGTTCATTGTCTTTCCTCTTTACCTTTTATAGTTTACATCCTACGCATATTGTATACAATGTTCAATATTCTGCTGTGTATTTTTCTTTAAAAGTTTTTATCGTTCTAGAGACATATTGACAATTAAAAGATTAAGCAACTGAAAGTATTAATAAATTCCGTCAATAGAAGACAACTAAAGTTTTCTATACGAAGTAAAGAATAGAGACATGCAATATCTTGAAATAAAGCTTTCAAGGTGTTTGTGGAGATTATCAATGCAAGAAAAACAACATATTGCTGTAATCGGCGCTGGGATCATTGGCCTTTGTAATTCGAAGAGTCTGACTGATGCTGGCTTTTCAGTCACATTATTTGATGAACACGGTATAGCAGAAAAATGTTCGAAAGGTAATGCCGGTCACTTTGCTACTGAACAAGTTTTCCCACTCGCACAAGCGAGTTTATTACCAAAACTTCCAAGTATGTTGTTAAACCCAAAAGGTGCATTAATAATAGATTGGTTATATCTATTCAAAGCCTTACCTTGGTTCACTCGCTTCTTAATCAATATGTCTAAGTCAAAATTTAGTGCGCATATTAAAGCACTTAGGCAATTAAACGAAGCCTCACTACCTGCGTATAAAAATTTATTAGGTGCAGAAAACTTCAAAAAATTGATCCATGTAGATGGCAGCCTACTCACCTTTGAACATGAAGATTTTAAACTGGCTGCGTCGATGGCTGAATCATTTCGATCAAATGGCGTCGCAGTTGAACACTTAAAAGGTGAAGAGGTTTTTTTACTAGAACCAAGTCTAACTAAAAACATTAAACAAGCTTTATATTTTACTGAGGTTGGCCACAGCGTTGACCCATATGACTTATGCCAAGCAATATATAAAATGTCAGAGGCTCAGGGCTTAGTGTTTAAAAAAGATAAAGTGGCACGAATTGTTCCTAACAATAATGGGGTGATGATAGAGCTCGTATCAGGCTCCAAACATCAGTTTGCTAAAGTCGTAGTTTCGACCGGCGCTTGGAGCAAACCTTTAGCAAGACAACTTGGCTTTAAAGTTCCGATAGATACCGAGCGTGGTTACCATGCCATGGTTGATAATTCGACTTGTTTGAAACGCCCTGTAGCTTCAGCCGATAGACAATTTATTATAACCCCGATGAAGCAAGGGCTTAGATTAGCTGGCACCGTAGAGTTTGCAGGACTGGAAGCCGCTGAAAACATGACAAGAGCGACTATGCTTTTAGATCACGCTAAATCGCTAGTTAACGGTATCGAAAAACAAACCGTTAAAACCACGTGGATGGGTCATCGCCCTTCTCTTCCTGATTCATTGCCTGTATTAAATACAGCACCCAATAATAAAAATATTGTATTTGCTTTTGGTCATCAACATTTAGGTCTGACCCAAGCGGCAATTACAGCACAAATTGTCTCACAACTTTGCTTAGGTGAGGAAACTAGCATAGATTTAACCCCTTACAGAATAGACAGATTCTAGGAGCAAAATATGAAGCCATTAGGCGTTGGTACGAAAACCAAACAAGAAGCTTTAGAGTCATTACAAAATATGACTCATGACTTAAAGCCAATTAGCATCGAAGAATACCAGCAGCGTATTAAAAAAGCGCAGCGCTATATGCAAGACAACGATATTGCAGCTTTATATTTGAATGCAGGCACGAATTTAAAATACTTCACAGGTATGCAGTGGTATGCCAGTGAACGCATGGTTGGTGCTATTTTGCCAGCAAAAGGCGATGTGCAATTCATCGCGCCTTATTTCGAAATTGGCACACTATTAGACTACCAAGTCGTTGAAGGTCCAATTCACGGCTGGCAAGAAGAACAGAGCCCTTACCAATTATTCTTAAACGTACTTGAACAGCATGGCATTGGCTCTGATGCTAAAGTTGCCATTGATGAAAGTGCGGCGTTTTTCATTTTTGATGGTATTCGTAACCTTGCTCCTTCTCTTAAGCTAATTAACGGTAAAGAAGTCACTGCACATTGTCGTATGCACAAATCAGAAAACGAATTAAAGCTTATTCAACGTGCTATGGACATGACTGTAGAAGTACATAAAGCAACAGCGAGCATGTTGCATGAAGGGATCACCACGACAGAAGTTGAAGCCTTCATCAACGAAGCCCATAAAAAAGTGGGCGCCCCATCAGGAAACTACTTCGTCATAGTACTGTTTGGTAAAGCAAGCTCGTTTCCTCATGGTGTGAAAGATCCTCAAACATTAAAAGAAGGTGATGTGGTTCTGATTGATACTGGCTGTAAAGTACATGATTACCTATCGGATATCACCCGCACATTTGTATTTGGCGAAGTAACTGAACGCCAAAGAACAATGTGGCAACATGAGAAGAATGCGCAAGCCGCTGCATTCGAAGCGGCACAAATCGGTAATACATGTGGCGATGTAGATAAAGCGGCAAGAGATTATTTAACTTCAGTTGATCTTGGTCCTGATTATCAAACACCTGGGTGTCCACACAGAACAGGCCATGGTATTGGCTTAGATATTCATGAATGGCCTTACCTTGTAAAGAATAACCCACAACTATTAGCCCCAGGTATGTGTTTTAGTAACGAACCTATGCTAGTGATCCCAGATGAGTTTGGTATTCGTCTTGAAGATCATTTCTATATGACGGAAAACGGCCCTAAATGGTTTACTGAGCCAAGTCATAGTATTGATGACCCATTTGGATTAGAAAAATAGCAAAAAGTTAAAAAAGCATTTTAGATGTAATGTTAAGCAAACCAAAGGAAGCATTAGCTTCCTTTTTTTATTTTACGATATACAATGCATATATGTTTCATATATGGAATATATAATGGGTATTGTAAAAATATCAGATGAACTACACGAAGAAATTCGTACAACGTCGTCAGTTATGTCTCGTTCAATCAACTCACAAGCCGAATTTTGGATAAAAATCGGTCGCTTATGCGAAATGCATCCTGACAAAACATTTAACGATTTAATTCAACAAGAGCTCGTGTTACAGCGACAAAAAGAGGCGTCACTGAATGAATGAAGT
>Ga0114932_10002930_pt1 | contig 17313 bp, 13 predicted proteins | sample 2SBtaG_2_FD_87286 | JGI IMG/M metagenome (GOLD analysis project Ga0114932, IMG submission 87286) | Deep subsurface microbial communities from Kolumbo volcano to uncover new lineages of life (NeLLi) - 2SBTROV12_ACTIVE470 metaG | ecosystem: Environmental > Aquatic > Marine > Volcanic ... | reverse complement strand
CGGCGCTCCGACGCCTACCGGGACGGGACTTGCACCCGCTGGAGAAGCGCAGCGTGACAGGGTCCACATCAACCCGAAGGGCAACGGGAGCTGAGGACCCTGATCGTCGCGGCGCACCACGGTTCGAGGCTATCGTCCGATGACAACGACGTGGTGTACGCATTGTCCTGGCTCCTGTTGATCGCCTGCGAGAAGCCGACGATGGGCCCGGACCTGGACGAGGCCCGACCGCTCTCGGACCTGCCTGGACGGGACCCCGAGGGCGAAGAGCTCGACTGGCTGGCCGAGACGTACCTCTCGCTCGCTGCGGCCAGAGGCACCGACTCCGCCCCTCCCCTGGTCCGCGTGGTGACCACCGAGGAGCACCGCGAGCTGGTGGCGCGGCAACAGGCCGCGGCTCCGCGGCTGCTCGAGGAGCAGGCGCTCAAGGCGATCGGGCTCCTGGGCACGGACGACAAGCTCGCCGAGCTGACGGTGGTCGCCGCGCCGCCGGCCGTCTGGCTCCCCGACAAGCGCGTCCTGACGGTGCTGGAGCCCGCGCTCGGAACCCTCGAGCTCGAACACGCCCTGGCGCTGTCACTGGACGGCACCTGCACGCCGGCGACCGCTTCGCGAGACGCTCGCCTGGCGGCGCTCGCCGCCCACCAGGGCATCGCGACGGCCACGTGGCTGGCGGACATGCTCGCCGAGCGCGAGGTCTCCCTGAGTGACGCTGCCATCGACGGCCAGGTCGCGACCGGCGTGCTCTCGGAGCGTGCGGCCTGGATCAGCGGCCATCCCCTCGTCGCCGCCGAGCAGGCGTGGGCGCGGACCCAGGGCACGCTCGTCGCCTTGCGGCTGCACCAGGCGGGCGCCTTTCGCAGCCTCGACAGCCTGTGCAAGGACCCGCCAGCCGCCACCCACGCCTTCGAGCGTCCCGAGGAGTGGTCCGCTCGCGGTCGGCCACCGCTGGCCGGCCCGGCCGTGCCGGCCTGGGAGTCTGCCGGGTGGCGCCGCCTCGGCGAGGACCGCATGGGGAGCTTCACCCTGGGCTGGTGGTTGACGCAGATCGGCGGCGACCCCGAGCTCGCCGAGAGCTGGGTCAGCGACGCGCTGACCGTGTACCGGGGCGACGGGACGCTGCAGGCTGCGTGGTCCGTGCAGCTCTCCGACCTCCAGGACGCACACCTGCTTCGCTCCCTGCTCGACGGGCGCACGCTTCGCGACGGCCGCACCTTGCACGTCGAGCTGGCTGGGCAGACCGTGACCGTGCTGACGGCCGCCGGCGAGCCGGTGCTCCAGACCGGCGAGAACCCCGGCGGTGGCGGGTAGAGCCACGGCCTGCGTGCAGCGCCCAAGCGGGCTGCGTCGGCGGTCGGTCGACGCCTGGCCGCCGCGCCCGCCCGCTTCTCGGGTGGCACGTTGACGCTCGGCGAGCGCGAGACCGAGGTGGCCGACGGGTGGTCCAGCGTCGCGTCGGGAGTGGTGGGCGAGGTGATCACGCTCAAGAACCGCCAGGCGCGCACCCGCGTCGAGCTGTCCATGGTTCCCCGCGTGCTCGCGGGCGACTCCGAGATCGCTGTCGCACAGGGCATCGAGCTCGCGAGCCAGCAACACGGAATCGCCGGGATTCCGCGGGTCCGCACCACCTCCGACGGGGCGACAGCCCGTGTCGACGGGTCCGACAAGCACGGGCGCGCCCGTGTGCTCGAGGTGCACGCCATGCCACGCGGCGACCAGCTCATCCTGGTGGTGGCCCTCGTCCAGCGCTCCGACACCCCGCTCGCCTACCGTCGCCTGCTCGACAGCGTGAGGCAGATGTAGGTCAGACCGCGGAGCTCACGGGCACCCAGAGCACACCGAAGCTGATGCAGCGGACGTCCGCTCTCTCCAGACCGACGGGCCGCTCCTCGATCTCCGAGAGCGCCTCCTCGTGCTTCTCGCGCAGCGCCGACTCCTCGGCCTCCAGCTCCAGCACCAGCTCGGCCTTGTCGTCTTCGTAGCGCTCAATGTCCGCCTCGGCTGCCTCCAGGCGGAGCTCGGTCTCGGCGGTCTGGCGCCGCTTCGACACCAGCGAGTTGACGCTGCGGCTGCGGCCGAAGAAGAAGCTCGCGACCACCTGTCCGGCGTTCATCACCTCTTCCGCCTGCCGCCCCTTCAGTGTGGTCTCCAGCAGCGTGATCGTGTCGCGCTTCTTCTCGGCCTTCTTGTCGAGAGCATCGGCCTTCTTCTCATAGCGAGCGGAGACCTTGGCCAGGTCTGCCTCGATGCGCTCCTCGACCTCGTCCCGACAGCGCGCCGTGAACGCCTCCAGGGTCTCGCCCGCGCGGCCATGGAGCTTCAGCGGGGGGCAGGTCCACATGCCGCGCGACTCGCGCCGGTAGATCCGGTCGAGCAGTGCGTCGCGCGCCGCGGTGAGCTCCCTGGCCTCGTCGCACGCCGCAGGCAAGGGCTGGTACCAGCCGTGCTCGGGGGGGCTGTCGAGCACGTCTCCGGCCTGCAGGTCCAGGATGGTGGCCTCCTTCGGGATGCCGTGGTCGAGCGGAAAGAGCACCAGGTGGTGGTGCTCGTCGATCACGAAACCCAGGCGTTCCTCGTCGAAGCGAAGCCCCACCTCAGCGTGGAGCACGGGGCGGTGCACGGCGCCGCCCGCCTGCGCGTCCTCACGGAGCGCATCGAAGGCGCCCTCGAGCCGCGCGGCGAAGGTTGCTGCCGGCGACAGGAAGCGGCGCGCGTGGCCGCGCAGCGCAGGAGGGGGCACGGCCAGGAGACCTTCGGGCTGCGGAGGCGGCGGCGGCACGAGGCTCGCTGGCGGCGACGGAGGCGGGACGGTCGCGCTGGGCGGAGGTGGGGGCACGGCGGCCGGAGCAGGCGGAGCCTGCGGGGGGGCGTGCACGACAGGCACCGGATCGACCTGGGCGGCGAGGCGCGCGAGCTCGCGCGGCGTCACGGGACCGCGCAGCCACGTCATGGCCCACCGGGTCGAAAAGGTCGGCATGCCTGGCGAGCGGGCGTTGCGCAGCAGGAACTGACGAGGAGCCAGTCCGGCGAGGGACGTTGACGCGTCGACGCCGGTTCCGGCCGCCCGGAGCCCATCGGCGACCCGGGCCACGTCCTGCCGGGTGCTGAGCTTTCCGAGGAACCAACAACCCGCGTTGGAGAGGGCCTTGTAGTCCAGGTCGACCGGGTTCTGGGTCGCGAGCACCACCCCCACCCCGACGGCGCGGGCCTGCTTCAGCAGCGTCACGATCGCACGCTTCGTGGGGGGGTTGGCCGGATGCGGCGGGAGGTAGCCGAAGGCCTCGTCGAGGTAGAGCAGCGCGCGCAAGCGCGAAGTGCCCGGCTGCCGCCGCGACCACGCGACCAGGCGCTCGAGCAACAGGGCCGCGAAGAACTGGCGCTCCGACTCGGCCAGCTGCGACATGCAGAACACGTTGACCGGCGTGCGGTCCCCCTGCGCGAGCATGGCGTCCAGGTCGAGCGGCTCTCCACGTCGCCAGGCCGCGAAGGCCGGCGAGGCCAGCACGCCGTTGAGCTTCATGGCCAGGTCGAGCCGCTTGGTCCTCGGGAAGAAGGTGTCCACCGGGAACACGCCGAGCTTGGCGTAGGGGGGATCGACGAGCTGGAGGATCAAGGTCTCGAGGCTCAGCTCACGCCCACTGGTCCAGGTGTCTTCGACGAGGCGCGCCAGCAACACCGGCTCCGGGTCGCGCAGCGGGTCTGCGTTCACGCCGACGAGCCCCAACAGGGCCTGCACGGTGCCGATGACGAGGTCGCGCAGCGCGCCCGCGTCGCCCGCCACATCCGCCGTGGGCCGTCGGAGCGAGCCGAGGAGATCGACCCCTCGCGCGACGTCTCCCCCGGGCGCGTAGAGCCGAAGATCCAGCTTGTTCTTCAGCGTTGCGAGCTCAGGGGCGCCGAGTCCCGAGCCCGCCAGGCCCTGCTTCCAGCGGGCCGCGACCTCCCCTGGGTCTCCGTCTGCCAGCCAGGGCGCGAAGTCGTCCGGGGCGAGATCGGGAAACACGAGGCCCAGGTTGGCGAGATCGCCCTTGGGGTCGAGGGCCAGCACGGGCACACCCTGGAGCACCAGCTCCTCGAGCAAGGTGACCGCGAGTCCGGTCTTTCCCGACCCGGTCATCCCGATGATGACGCCGTGGGTGGTGAGGTGGTCGGCCTCCAGGTCGAGGCGGCCTTCAGGTAGCTGGCCCAGGTAGAGCTGGCGCGGCATCCATTCCTCCGAGACGGCCCACCGGTATCTCGCGCCAACCATGGGCGAGCCGAGGACGGATGCCGAGCTCCGCCGCTCCAGCCGCGAAGGCCTCGAGATCGTCGAGATCCACCTGGCGACCCAGCGAGAACGGGGCCGCCCGACCCGTGACCGCCATCACCAGGGGTTCGACCACGCACGCGTAGAGCTGCCAGGGACCGTAGCCAGCGAGCCCGTGGTAGAGCCAGCCCCAGAAGCCCCGCCGCCAGCCGTCCGGGAGCGTGACGGCTTCGCCCGCGAGCACGATCACGCCAGCCGGCCTCGGGCCCGACGAGAGCGTGGCCGGCAGAGCCACGTCGACCACGACCGTGCCTTCGGAGAGCGCATCTGGATCGACCAGCCCGCCGTTCGTGCTCGCACCGACCAACACCCGCGCCCCAGCCAGCGCCTCCTCGAGCGTCACGCCGTGCGCACCGAGCCGCGCGGCCTTCTTGACCTGCGCACGCCCCTTGCACACCGCCAGCACGCGGACGTCTGCCCCGACCAGCCGCCGCGCGACCGCGCCACCCACCGCGCCGCCGATCCCGATCAGGGCGACGGTGCGCGCCTGCCGTGCACGCAGCACGGCCAGCGTGTTCTCCGCCGCCGCCCAGGCGGTGGCAGACGCCCCCGTCGTGATCGGCGGTCCCCGCCCGTCGAGCGCGTCCACCAGGCCCGTCCCGCGACCCGCAACGACCGCGCACAGCGAACCCAGTCCGACCGCGTTCACGTCGAGGTCCTCCACCGCCCGCTTCATCGCTTCGAGCGCGACGACCTGATCACCGATCATCTGGTCGGGCAGCAGCGGCACGCTCACCACCTGGCCCTCGGCCACACCCGGCACGACCGGGCGGCAGATGAGCCCCGCCGGCGCCCCGAGTCCGTCGGCACCCAGCGCCATCGGCAGGTAGCCGCGCCTCACGCCGATCACGCGACGGTGCAGACCGCTAAGCGGGTGCACCAGGAAGGCGAAACGCGGAAGCTCGCTCAACCGGCGGCGCGGACCTCGGCCTCGGCCATCAGGTGCAACACCAGGCGGTAGAAGGTCGCCACCCGGAACAGCGTGGGGACCTCGGCGGTCTTCAGCCCCTCGTGGAACTCGTCGGGGGGTACCTCGGGCATCGCCTCGCGCAGGGCCTCGAGGCCACGAGCGGTCAGCACGCCCTCGAGCTCGTACGGCTCGCCGTCGACCAGCCCGTCACGCGCCGCGGCCTCGACCCCGCCGCGCGGGATCTTGACGTCGAACGTGCGCTCCAACCGGAACGCGATGTCGAGGAAGTCGAGGGACTCCGCACCCAGGTCGTCGATCACCTTGGCGTCCATCTCGACCTCGTCGTCGTCCAGGCCCAGCGCTTCGGCGAAGGCGTGCTGGACCTTGGCGAAGACCTCGGCGTCGACCACGTGCAGCTCGGGCGCCATGAAAGCTCCTCTGTCGGTGCGAGGGGGCAGCCTACATGCGACTCGGGATCTCATCCACCGACTGCAACCGAACTGAAGCCGGTCTTGACACGCTCTTCATGCCTCGGGGGGTCCCCAACGGAGGCCATCGACCCCGACGGCCTCGCGCCGCAGGAGCGTACGAGCCACGCTCACCGGCGTGGTGGCAGCACCGAGGTACCCGAGGATGGGCTCTTCGTCGGCCAAGGGAGCGGCATCGGCCGGCCCCACCACGAACCGGTCGTCGGGGTGGGCGACGCGCAACACGAAGAAGGCGGCACCTTCGCCGGCACGCCGGCCGGCGAGCACGGCCTCGAGCCCCACCCAGGCATCGGCGGCGCCCGCAACCACCAGGTCGGCGCGCCCTTCCGCAACGGCGGCCCAGCCTTCCCGCAGCGCGATGGCGCCGCTGGCGTCGCCGTCGCAGTAGTTGGCGTTGGTGCCCTGCAGGTCGTGAACGGCGGAAGCGAAGCCCAGCACGTTGTTGGAGAGGCCCTTGACCAGCCAGAGCGGGTGGATGAGGCGGTAGCCGTGCTCCCCGAAGCGCTTCAGGTCGAGCTCCCCAAGATCGTTCGTGGCGACGTCGATCGCCGGGACCAGATCCCCGATCTCCCCGCCGACAGGCGTCGCGCCCACGAACATGCCGCGCCGCTCGGGCGGCACATCGCCGAAGCCGTCGGTTGCCGACACGGCAAGACGGACCGCGCTGACCCCGAGCTGCACCGCCCGACTCATCAGCTTGAGGTTCTTCCGGTTCTCGACGTAGGCGCGTGCTCGAAATCCTGGCACCTCACCGGGCCGGCCCCCCGTGGCACCCTCCTGGCCGACCCCTGCCGGACAGAAGAGGCCGATGCCCGCCACGCTGACTGGCCTCACGCGCACCTCCGACGCGCGTTCATAGCCCGGGAGCCCGCCACGGGCTCCAGGCGCGCGCGGCCTGCCGCCAGCGCTCGGCCGAGGCCTCGTCCCCGGCCGCGTCCCACGCGTCGGCGAGCACCTGCATGCCGAGGGCCGCCTGGTCCCACGACTCGTACTCCCACGTGGCGGTGGCCTCGTGTTCGTCTTGCGGGCGGCTGCGCACGGTCCACGCCTCGAGCTGAGCGCTCATCCCGGCCTCGGCGTCCGCGGGCGAAGGCAAGCCGTCCCCAGGTCTCGACAGCCGCATCCAACCCGCCACCGGCCACGCCGGCATGGCCGCCACCTCGGTCTCCCGAAAGTGCCGGAAGGCCACGTAGATCGGGCGTTCCCCCGCGCGCTCCACCAGGAGCGGGATGGGGACTGCAACCTTGCCATCCAGCGGTGGCAGGAGGTGCGGCGCCTGGCTTCGAACCCGCTCGCGGTACCAGGGGTAGCCGAGCATGGCCGGCTCAACGTACGTGACGTCCGGGCGGAGGCCGAGGGCGGTCTGGGCGTAGAGGAACGCGAACAAGCGCGAGTCGCCGTTTCCGATGATGAGCGCGTCGGCCGGCGCCTGCGCCAAGGTGTTCCGGACGAAGTCCTCGAGCACCGTCCACCCCCGATGGGGTGCGGTCCGCGCTCCCAGCCCGGCGGACACGAGTGCGGCCGTCGCCAACAGAGGCAGCGCCATCCGACCGGCCGACGCGGAGCGCAGGCACGCTGTGAACCCCAGTCCCACGAGGACAGCGAGGAGCACGTTCGGCAGAAGGTGGAAGCGTGTCGTGACGACGATCCAGAAACCCTCGGACGGGAGGTTGAAGCGCCAGAAGAAGCCCGGTCCTGCTGCGATCACGGACAACAGCACCGCCAGCCGGAAGCCTCGGCGCTCACCCGGCCGGGCCGCGTGGGCGACGCCCACCAGCGCGAACGCCAGGAAGAGGCCGAGCTCCCCCGGGAGCCGGGTCAGCCAGTCCAGTGGGTGCTCCCACCACGCCACCTGCGCATCGGACAGTGCCAAGGAGAAGGTGCCGTAGTCGCGTCTCAGGAAGTGATCGACGAGCCCCGGCGCGGTGGCGGTGTCACCCCATCTCCAGCCCCCTCCCGGAAACATCAGCAGGGCGTAGGCACCAAAGCCCGGCGCGAGTCCGGCGAGGCCTGCTGCCGCAGTGACCGCCGGACGGGGACCCCGCAGCAGGGTCCACAGCCCCCACAGGCCCAGGGGATAGAGCAAGACCACCGTGTGGTGGTTGGCGATCCCCGTGGCGAGCGCCAGCCCGAAGGCGAAGGAGGCCCGCGGCCCGGACCATCCCCGAGCGACCCGCGCAGCGACCCAGAGCACGAGGCCGGCCGTGAGCACGCCGCCGGTGAACACCTCGGCGACGGTGGCGTACCGCCAGACCAGCGGAGCGAGGCCGGCTGCCAGGGCTGCAGCCCACGCAGCGAGCGGCTCCTCCGTCTCGATCCAGACCGCCCGGTGAAGCGCTGCCACGCCACCAGCTGCACAAGCCGACGCCGCCAGAGAGGCCTTCCAGGCCACGGTTCCCGAGGGCACGAGCAGCACCGACAGGCGCGCCAGCCAGCTGAACAAGGGGTAGCCCGGCGGGTGCGCGACGCCGCCCGTGGCGGCGACGGTCATCAACTCGCCCGCGTCGCCACCCTGCACGGTGGTCGCGGCCGTCCCGGCGTAGAGCGCGAAGAACACCAGGCCGCACAAGCCGGTGTGGAGAGGGCTCACGGAGCGCCGAACAACAAGGTGCAGTTCTGCCCCCCGAAGCCAAAGCTGTTCGACAGCACCACCGAGGGTCGGTCCTCGCGCGGCGACCGCTGCAAGGTGATGCCGAGCGCATCGTCTTCTTCGAGGCCTGCTGTACCCGCACTCCAGCCCTGCGACAGTCCGGCGACGATGGCGGCGGCTTCCACGGCACCAGCCGCCGCGATGCAGTGCCCGATGGCCCCCTTGATCGACGCCACCGGCACCTGCGGGCCCAGCACGTCGAGCACCGCCCTCGCCTCCGCGGCATCGCCGAGCGGCGTACCGGTGCCGTGCGCGTTCACGTGGCTCACCGCCTCCGGACCGAGCCCCGCGTCACGCAGCGCGCGTCGCATGCTGAGCGCTGCACCGCGCCCCTCGGGGTGAGGCGCCGTGAGGTTCCACGCGTCGACCGACGTGCCGCACCCGAGCAACCAGCCGAGCACCCGGGCGCCGCGCGCGCGGGCATGATCTTCGTCCTCGAGCACCAGGACCGCCGAGCCCTCGCCGATGGTGAAGCCGTCCCTGCGTCGGTCGAAGGGTCGGCACCGATCCTCGCTGAGCGCGCCGAGCGCCGCGAACGACAACACCCCCAGGGGGTGGATCATCGCGTCGTGCGCGCCGCCGAGCGCGACCTGCACATCGCCCCTGCGCACGGCCCGTGCGGCCAGGCCCAGGGCCTGTGCCCCCGCGGCGCACGCCGAGAAGCTGGTCGCCGCCGGGCCCTCGAGCCCCAGCGCCACGACAGCCTCCGTGGCCCGTTCGGGCAGATGACGCCGCGGCGCGACCCGGTCCCGGGCGATGTCGCCGATGACCGCTGCCTCATCGAAGCCGGAGCCCGCCAGGTACGGAAAGGCGTCCTCTTCCAGCTCGCGCGGGGTGCACGACGACAGCCCGGTGCCCAACCACACGCCGGCCGCCAGCGGAGCTTGGAGATCTGCATCGAGCAGCGCGGCGCGTGCTGCCTCGAGGGCGAGCGCGGACTTGCGGTCGTCCTCGAATCCGGGGGGTTCGTCGACCGGCTCCCGCAGCTCTGCGGTGAGCGCAGGCCCGAGGCTGGTGAGCGGAAACGCCGAGAGTGGACCCAGGGCGTGGCGCCCTTCCCGCAAGCCCGTCGCCAGCGCGTCCACCCCACGGCCGAAGGCACTGGTCACGCCGACACCGGTGATGGCGACCCGCCGGGTCACCTCCTCACTCCTTGGAGCAGCTCGCGTCGCCGCCCTCGAAGCAGGTCCAGGTTCCAGCGGTCACGTCGGTGACGACCGCAGTCTTCCGGGTGAGATCCGCGAGCACGACCTGGACCTGGCACTTCTCCGAAGCGCTCAGGTCGAGGCTGGCTTCACCATCGCCGGAGGTGCGGCCGCCCGTGCAGCGCACGTTCAACTTGCCGGCCTCGGCGCTGACGAACCGGATTCCGGTGACCGCGGCTTCCGCCGGATCGGGAACCAGCTCGGGCTCGGGCTCCGGCTCCGGCTCCGGATCGGGCTCCGGCTCCGGCGTGCCTTGGTCGACGGGCTGCTCGGGCGGCTCGGCCTGCTCGGGCTGCTCGGGCTGCTCGGGCTGCTCGGGCTGCTCGGGCGGCACCTCGGTCGGCTGCTCGCGGAGCACGAACCACCACACGGCGCCACCGACACCCGCCACCATCGGCACGGCCAACAAGAGCAGGAGCAAGGGCAGCAAGGCCGAGCTCTTCTTCTTCGGCGGGGCATCCTGAGCAGCACTGACGGGCGACGGCACGGTGGCGGCCGGCGCCGGCACCGGCGCGGGTGCCGCCACGACGGGTTCCGGCGGTGGGGTGGCCTTGGGAATCGGGCGCGCGATGGTCTCCGCAGCCAAGGGGTCGTCGGTCGGGACGAGCGTGGGTTGCGGAAGCGGGACGCCGGCCGCAGGAGGCTGGATCGGCTGAAGCGACGACGGCGGCGGCTCCGTGAAGCTCGGCGACACCGCAGGCGCAGGCGTGAGAGCGGGGACCGCCTGGGTCTCGGCGCCGCCCTCGGCGAACACACCCCCGACCAGCTCCGGCGAGGCGTCGGTGGTGGAGTCGTAGGGCGCCTGCTGCTCGCCGGGCAGCGCGAGATCCGCCCCGCTGTCCACCATCGCCTGGTCTTCGTCGCGCGACATCAGCCGGGTGGCGTCCTCGTCTTCCGCGGACTCGGGCAGTCGATCGGTGAAGCTTCCGGTCTCCACCGCATCGGTGGCCACGCCGGGATCCGGGAGGATCCGAGTGGGCAGGTCCGACCACTCGGCCGCGAGGTCCGCAGCGCTGTTCACCGGGTCGCGCTCGATCCGGGTGGGCACGTCCTCCCACTCGTCCTCGACCTCCTTACCGATCACGCGGGGCATCGGAAGGGCTTCGAAGCGCGCCGGCCCTTCGGCCCAGGGGTCCCGCGGTCCCAGGTCGAGCTGCGGGCGTCCCTCGGGCGTGGTGGGGGGCCGCGCGGGCTCCGACGCGGGCGCGCGGAGCTGATCGACCTGGTCGACCCCCATGCGCTGGGTGGCCAGCTCCGTCTCGGCGCCGCCGTCGAAGGCGGTGTTGGTGAGGACGGGCTCCTGCACCGCGGGCCCGTCGCCGAGCGCGGTCTTGGAGGGCGAGCCCTCGTCGTCGTGGACCGAGTCGGTCGGCGAAGCGTGCACCGGCACGGGCTCGGGCGGGTCCTGTTCCGTGGCCGGCTCGTCCGCGAGGATCTGCTTCTGAGCTTGTGCGGGAGCCTCGTCGGGCTGCGGCACGTCCGACAGGAGCGGCGTGAGGGGCGTGGGCCGCTCCAGCTCCTGACGGGCGGCCTTGCGCAGCTCCGCCCAGCGCGGGTCGGTGTCGGGCACGGGCCCGGCGGGCACCGCTTCCGGTGCCGCCGCTGCGGTCTCCTTGGCCGGTGCCTCGTCGGCCTCGTCGGCACGGGTGAAGCCCAGCGAGTCCTCGGTGAGGATGGAGTCGGTGAGCGGGTTCTCCTTGGCGGGCTTGTTGCGCACCTCCTCCAGCAGTCCGGGCACGTGGGCCTCGGACCACTCGACCAGGCCCTCGTCGCCCAGCGAACGCGCCAGCGTGCGCGCGTGGATGACCACTTCCGCAGCGGCCGGGCGCTCGCCCGGGTCGAAGGCGAGCGAGGTGTGCAAGAGGTCCTCGAGGGTTCCTGCTTGTCGACCGGGCACCGACAACAGCCCGCGGAGGTAGCTCAGCCGATCGGCCACGAACGCGGCGTGCTTGGCCGCGCTCATCTTCGCCTTGCCGAGCTTCTCGAGCGCCAACAACTCGTAGAGGCTGGCTCCCAGCGAGTAGACATCCGCCGCCGGGGTCTCCGGCTCGAAGAACATCCGCTCGGGCGGCATGTAGTCCACCGACCCGAACTGGAGATCACGCGTCTCGGACTCCCGGCTGTCGAAGTCCGCACGGGCCACGCCGAAGTCGAGCACCTTCACCATGCCGGTGTCGTCGACCATCACGTTCGACGGCTTGATGTCGCGATGGATGACGCGCAGCGGCTTCTCGCCGGCGTAGGGCGGGCGGTTGTAGGCAGCGTCGAGGGCGCTGGCCACGTAGGCGATCATCTCGAGGGCGGTGCGAGCTGGGATGTGGTCTCCCCGCTGGCGCATGCTGCGAATGATCTGCTTCAGGTCGATCGCCTCGAGGTACTCCATGACCACGGCGGCGCGACCGTCGATCGAGGTCAGGTCGACCACGTCCACGATGTTGCGGTGTCGGAGCCATCCGAGCAGCCGCGCCTCGTCGCGCATCCTCTGCGCGACCTCCTCGTTCTCGCTCCACCGACGGTGCAGGAGCTTCACCGCCGCGAGGCGTGAGAAGCCGTCGTGGTGCATCACCTTCGCGAGGTAGACGGACCCGAAGCCACCCGACGCAATCTCGCGGATGAAATGGAAGCGTCGCGCCGTGTCGCGGCTGGCCAAGCGTGCTCCGTCCCGACGACATGGAGCCTACCACGCGCCCTGGGGGACGACGCGGACGTGAGGCCCGTCGCCCACCGACTCGGCGTGCAGCAGCAGGTGGAGGAGGAGGTCCGCGCAGCCCAGATGACCGAGCACAGCGCGGTGTGGCGGCGGGCCAGATGCGGGAGCGGGTCCTCGAACGCGCTCGAGGTGCGCGAGGGCTCCGGGAGCATGGGGGGGCTCGAGCAGGAAGGCCACGCCACCCTCGCCCGGCACGTCGGTCATCCCCCGCCGCGCCCAGTCCCGCAGGAACGCGTCGCGCACCGAGCTGTCGGAGGCGCCTACGAGCGCCGCAGGGCAGTCCCCTTCGGCGACCGCTTCCAGCCCCTGCACGAGCGCGGCCACGCCAGCAGCCGGACCGCCTGCGCAGGTCCCGGAGGCGCCCCGGATTCCCAGCTGGATCGCGACGTGCGCGAGGTTCAGGTTGGGCAGGGTCTTCAACGGCAGCAGCGGAGGGTAGAGGGCCCTGCCCCGGCCGGCCAGCGCTTCCGTCGAGAACCGACCGTCGACCGCGCAGGCGGCGAGCGCCGCGTCTGCTTCTCCGCCATCGGCGGGCTCCCGACGCACGCCCACGAAGAGCCCGAGCTCTTCCCGGTCACCCTCCCACGCGCCCAGTGCGTCGATCATCGGAGGCAGGAGCAGCTTGGCCGCGCGCGAGAACAGCTTGGCGTCCTTGCGCCGGGTCAGCAGGCCACGCAGCCGGGGCCCCTCCACCCGTCCGACCACGGGCACAGGGCTGCCGAGCTGATCCGCAGCCGAGAGGCAGCTCTCGCCACGAGACACCCGCGCGCGCACGTCGGCGCGCTCCGTGCCGGCGGGCGTGAGCAGCCCGACTCCGGTGACCGCGACCCTCATCGGTAGCGGCTCACCACCAGGCTGCCGTTGGAGCCGCCGAAGCCGAAGGCGTTCGTGAGCGCGTGCTCGACCCGATGCTCCTGCGGCGCGTGCGGCACGTGGCGCAACGCGCAGCTCGGGTCGGGGCTGTCGAGGTTGATGGTCGGAGGCACGATGCCTTCGCGCACGGCGAGCACGCTGATGATCGCCTCCACCGCCCCGCAGGCCGCGACCAGGTGGCCGGTCATGCTCTTCGTGCTGGACACCGGCACAGCGCTGCCCGCCGCGCCGAAGGCCCGGTGGATGCCGGCCGTCTCGCTGGGATCGTTCATCGGGGTCGACGTGCCGTGGGCGTTGATGTAGCCGATGTCGGTCGGGGCGAGCCCCGCGTCGGCGAGGGCGGCGGCCATGGCCTGCCCGGCACCGCGCCCGTCCGGTGGGGAGTCCGTGATCCGGTAGGCGTTGCAGCTGCAACCCCAACCGCGAAGCTCCGCGAGGATGACCGCCCCCCGAGCGCGAGCGCCGTCTTCCCGCTCGAGCACGAGCATGCCGGCCCCCTCTCCCAGCACGAACCCGTCCCGCGACACGTCGAAGGGCCTCGACGCGGCCTGGGGGTCGTCGTTGCGGGTCGACAGGGCCCCGAGGAGCGAGAAGCCGGTCACCATCATCGGGTCGACCAGCGCGTCGACGCCGCCGACCACCATGGCGTCCACTTCGCACCGTCGGAGGCGAAGAACGCCCTCGCCCACCGCCTGGGACGAGCTCGTGCACGCCGTCGACACGGTGCTCACGGGGCCGCTGGCCCCCAGCCGGCGCGCCACCAGCTCGGTGGGAGCGCGCGGAGCACCGCGCTCGAACTCGGCCAGGGTGGGGAGCGTGCCGGACCGCAGGCGTTGCGCGATGACCGAGAGCTCGGGACGGGCGGCCTCGGAACCCAGGCACACGCCGATGCGCTCCGACAGGTAGGGCAAGGCTCCGCTCTGGGCGAGCGCCTCGTCGAGGGCGGTACGCGCCAGCCGCAGCTTGAGCGCCGCCTGATCCTCGTCGCCCTGGGCGGCCACCTCGGCGGCGAAGCGAACCGGGAGCGTGCTCGCGTCGAAGCGACCGATGGGACCCACGCCGCTCCGTGCGGCGAGCAGCGACGCCCACGTGGCCGCCACGGTGTCGCCCACCGGGGTCACCATGCCCATGCCGGTGACCACGATCTTCACTCGGGACACTCCGCCCACAAGAGCTTCAGGGCCTTGCGTTCGATGCCCTCGAGGCGCTCGCCGTCCTCGACGTCGTCGAGCGGCACCGCGTTGAACACGAAGGTCTGCTCGGCCTGCACGTGCACGGTCTTGCCGACCCTCGCTCGGACCTGCACCTGGCAGGACTCGTCCCGCAGGCTCACGATTTTGGCCTCCAGGGTCACGACATCGCCGGGCCGGACGAAGCGACGGAACTTCACGCGATCGGCCATCGTGAAGATCGGGAAGGGCCAGTCACCTCGCTCCTTGCGCACCGTGTACCCGATCAGCTTGCCCGCGATCTGCGCGAGGCTCTCCAGCAGCAGCACACCCGGCACCACGGGGAAGCCCGGAAAGTGATCCTGGAAGAAGGGCTCGCTGTAGGTGAAGCACTTCCGACCCACGACGCGCTCGCCCACGACGAGCTCGTCGATACGGTCCACCAACAGCCAGCGCATGGGGGCTCCTTCCCGGGACAGGCGCGAAGCATACAGGGTGCCCGAGCCGCTCCAAGTCGGTGTACGTTGGGCGTGCGCGCGACGACGACGACGGGAGGCAGTTCTGGCCACCACCAGTGCGACCGGGATGACCACGTGGCACGCGGTGACGCGCGCGCTCGCCACGGCCAACCTCACGCCTTCCGATGCGACCTTTCGCGTGCGCGCGGCGCGCGCCTGGGTCAACAGCTCCGGAGCCGTGGCTCGGGGTGAGGTCACCCTGTCCATCCGCAAGGCGCGGCCGCTCGGCAAGTGGGAACCGCACGAGCTGCAGGGCTGGGTGAACCCGGACGGCGAGCACCCGCTGATGACCGTCGGGCTCCTGCCCGACCCCACCTTCGTCGACGTGCTGCCCGTGTCGTGGGCGCGCTGGCAGCGCACGACCCACGAGCCCATTCCCGAGGGGCACGACCCCATGCACCCTCGCACGGGCCTCGACTGGGAGACGGCAAGCGCCTGGGCGGAGGCACAAGGGGCTCGGCTGCCCACCACCGGTGAGCTTCGCGCGCTCTGGGGGGACGCACGCTTCCCCTGGGGAGACCGACCCGACCCGAGGCTCGGACGCGACGCGCCGCCGTCGTACGGAGCGCTGGCCGAGCTGGCGGAACACCCTCCGATCGGGGCCACCTACGATCTCGGCGCCTGGCTGTGGGTCTGGACCGCTGAAGGGCGCGTGGCGTGCGGTGCCGGCCTGGAGGCCGCCTTCGGTCGACGCAGCGACGCGATCGATGGCCCCATCGGCGTGCGGCTGGTGCTGACGGCCGGACCCTGACGGGCCTCACGGCACGTTTGCTATGCTCCGCCCGTGCTGATCACCCTTCTCTCCCTGGGCTGCTGGAAGACCGACCTCGAGGTGGTGGACACCACCCTGGTCCCCTTCCAGAACGACTACACCAACACCAGCTCTGCGGTCGTCGAGACCGTCGAGACCGGGCTCAGCTGCCCGGACGGCGAGCCGGCGCGGTTCTACGCGGTGTACGACCCGGGCGAGCCGGGACCACAGCCGGTGGTGATCGTGCTGCACTCAGCCGCGCTCGACTACGTCTACTTTCCGAAGGCGGACTCTCCGCTTGCCGGGGAGCACTACGCGCCGAGCGACGCTGGGGACCACCGCCTCTCCTCGGCCTGGGGCATCAAGAAGACCTGGGAGACCCTGGGCATGTACCCGCAGGTCGACACATCGGAAGACAACTTCGGCACCCTCCCCGCCACCCTCGCCAACGACGGGATCATCGGCCTGTACCCGGCGAACTGTTGGGGCGACCTCTGGCACAACAGCGAGGAGTTCCAGCCCAACGACTCGTCGTCGGATCTGTTCTGGCGGAACGGGCTCACGATGGCCTGGTGGATGGTCCGGGCCGTCATCGAAGAAGAGCCCACCTTCCTCGGCGCCGAGGTCCCGGCCTTCAAGGAGCTCGCCGACCCGGACAGCCTGCACCTGATGGGCCTGGGCGACGGAGCTCGTGGGGTCTACGACCTGGTGCTCAAGCTGCACGGGAACGACGACTACGGGGCGCGTTTCGAGAGCGTGGTGCTCGACAGCCCGGTCGACGATCTGGAGCAGTGGGCGACCACCGTCACCGGCGTGCAGGGGGGCCTCGAGCGCATCTTCTACGGCCAGCGCACCACCCCTGGCCTGGCGTATTGGAGCCTCCCGGCCCTGCTCGGCGCGCACCCGGACTACGGAACCTTCGACTTCCTCGACGGCACCCGCGTCGGCGTCGTGCACAGCTCGATCGACCCGCGCGTCCCGTCGGGCAACCTCGAGGCGGCCGAGCTGGAGCTGGCGGCCCGCCCATCCACGTGCCTGATCGACACGCAAGCCCAGGGCCACGTGTTCCTGAACAGCGACCTCACGCTCGCTCGGGAGATGGCCGACTTCGCCGTCCGCGGGATCGGCAACGCCACCTGCCAGGACGTCGGGAGCACGGGGGGCGACACGGGCGACTGAGTCTCGTCCCGCCGGGGTGAAGCGGCCGTGGGTGGTTGGCAACTCGCGGAGACGGTTCGGGCGGTAGAGTCCGAGTCGGAGGGCAGATGTTGCTCGCGATGGCTCTGCAGTCGTGCGTGTTTCCGGAGGCGGTCGAGCACCAGCTCTTCTGCGGTCTCGCCGACGAAGACGGCGACGGCTACTGGCCCCGCGGGCGCGAGGAGTGCATCTCGCCGAACGAAGAGGGCGTGCTCCTGCTCGACTGCGACGACACCGATGCATCGATCCACCCCGGCGCGGAGGAGATCTGCAACGGCATCGACGACGACTGCACGAAGATCGCCGACGACGACGAAGCCCACTGGCAGACCTTCTACGTCGACCAGGACGGAGACGCCTACGGCGCCGACACCAGCGCCGTCACCCAGTGCGCTCAGCCCGATGGCTACGTGACCGAGGGCGGCGACTGCGACGACTCCCGCTCGAACGCCCACCCCGGCGCCGAGGAGACGTGCGACGACATCGACAACGACTGCAACGGCTTCATCGACGAAGACGGAGCGGATGGCGAGGTG
>Ga0114932_10002929_pt1 | contig 17314 bp, 13 predicted proteins | sample 2SBtaG_2_FD_87286 | JGI IMG/M metagenome (GOLD analysis project Ga0114932, IMG submission 87286) | Deep subsurface microbial communities from Kolumbo volcano to uncover new lineages of life (NeLLi) - 2SBTROV12_ACTIVE470 metaG | ecosystem: Environmental > Aquatic > Marine > Volcanic ... | reverse complement strand
TTTTATCCAATTTCTGTTTTTCCGTTTATTATTTCATTGGGGATTTTTGCGATAATTTTAAAGCAAAACACCAAAAATTTAATACTTTTTTTTCATGGTCTATTATTTGGATATGGCTTTTTTATAATCCAAACCTATTGGATTCCTTTTTCAATATACAAAGCCAATATTGGCATGGAATGGGCCGTACCGTTTTTATCTATAATCATCCCGATTCCATATGCAATTTTTATTGGTGTATTAGCGATATTAACTAAATATGTTAGACATAATAATGTTGTATATTCTATAAATTTTGCATTTCTATGGGTAATATGTGAATATATCAGAAGCAATCTTTTCTTTCCATTTTCTTGGGGAATGCTTGGTTATTCATCAATATCAATGCCTTGGTTTGAGAATATTTTAGCTTATGTTGGATCATATGGGGCAAGTTTTTTTATTGCACTTTTTTCATTAAGTTTGTTTACTAAAAATAAAATATTTATTACATCAAATGTTATCATATTTTTATTTATAAGTGTAATTGGAGAAATAAGAAAAGAAAAAAAGCATATGGAATTAGATGCTAAATCTGGAATTAACATTAGGTTAGTTCAACCTAATGTGCAGCAACCTCATTATGGTGATCGTGAAGAACAGGCTTACATATTTGATACATTGTCTAAGCTTACATTTTCATCGGGTTTTAAGAGTAGGCAATATATTTTTTGGCCTGAAGCTGCTTTTCCTTATCCTATTTTTAAAAATTCAAACTGGATTAATGTTTTAAAGAATTTTGTACCAATAAATAAAAGTAATAACTCTGCATTAATATTTGGTGCAGATAGAATAGAAAAAGATAATGAGAAGTTACAAAGTTTTAACTCAATAATAGCGCTTAATCATAACGGTGAAATATTGGGACATTATGATAAAAGAATTTTAGTTCCATTTGGCGAATATATGCCATATAAAAATAACAATAAATTTGTTCATAAAATTGCCCATTCAGTAAGTTTTGAAGATATTTCAAAAGGAAAAACTCAAAATATTATCACACTAGAAGGAGGTATTAGCTTTTTACCTTTAATTTGCTCAGAATCTGCACTGGATAAAACACAGCTCTTATTATCCTCGTATGATAAATATAAATTTATATTAAATGTTTCGAATGATTCGTGGTTTGAGAATACCTTTGGCCCATATCAACATTTTATGATTTCGAAAATTAAAGCAATTGAATATGGTTTGCCTGTTATTAGGGTAGCTAACACAGGTTTGTCTGCCATAATTAATGCTTATGGAGATGTAATAAAAACAGCTACGATAAACACTGAGGCTGTAATAGATGGAGTTTTACCATCCAAATTAAAAAATCCGACTGTTTATTATAGGATACATGAATATATTATACCTGCCATTTTTACATTGTATGCGGTATTTTTAGCGGTAGTTTTTATTTTTAGAAAATCGCTTCGCAATGAGTGATCAATCTGATGAATTATCAATATATATTCATTGGCCTTTTTGTAAAACCAAGTGCCCTTATTGTGATTTCAATAGTCATGAAAATTTTGCCATTCAACATGATAGTTGGAAAAAAGCATATCTAAATGAAATTGAACTAAATAAAGATTTAATTATAGGTAAAAAAATTAAATCAATATTTTTCGGAGGAGGCACCCCCTCTTTAATGATGTCTGATACAATTAATTCCATTCTAAAAAAAATTTGTAACTTTGCCAATTTTTCTAATAATACTGAGATTACGCTTGAAGCAAATCCAAATTCAATTGATAGAGAGCATTTTAAAGATTTTAAATCTGCTGGGATAAACAGAGTTTCAATAGGTATTCAAAGTCTTAATAATAATAACTTAAAATTTTTAGGTCGCTCCCATTCTTCTCATGATGCTCTAAAGGCTATTGAGTTCGCTAGAGAAATTTTTGACAATTATTCGTTTGATTTAATGTATTGCCTACCAAATCAAATGGTTAATGAATGGGAAAGTGAGCTTAATAAAGCAATAAAATACATAGATCACCATATATCTTGTTATCAGCTGACGATAGAAAAGGGTACCCAGTTTTTTAACGCTTCTAGATCAAAAGAATTTCAAATGCCTAGTGAGGAAATTTCAATTAAAATGTACGAAGCAACATATAATATTTTGAAATCATATGGGATAAATCAGTATGAAATATCTAATTATTCAAAGCCTGGCTATGAATGTAAACATAATTTATCTTATTGGAAATTAGATGATTATATAGGTATTGGACCTGGAGCTCATGGTAGGTATGCCTTAGATAAAAAAATTTATTATACCATAAATTACTATGATCCAAAAAAATGGTTTGAACATACAGCTAAGTTTCAATCTCCAATACAATCTAGGAAAGAGATTACTCAAAAACAACAGACAATTGATAGCTTAACAATGGGATTAAGATTGAATCAAGGAATGCATGAATCCAATATCCCTAATCTAACCTCCATGTGTGATCTAATTGAAGGAGAATTCTTAATTAAAAGCAAAGATGATTACGTTCAATCTACATTAAAAGGTAGGTTGGTATTAAATACAATCATAGAAAAACTTTTGCATTAACTTATAAATTGTAGAGGGTATGTGGCTAGGTATGATACAGAGGTGTAATTATTTTAAAATTGAATAATTACAATAATTGGTATATCATCACAACAAGTGGTGTTATAAGTAAGGTGTAATATGGATGTTAACCAAGAATACTTAGTTCAGTGTCGTGCGATTAATCTTCACCAAATTTATAGTATCAACTCTTTAGAGAAGGAAAAAGTTACAAAGAAAGGAACGGATTCTTCTAAAACTAAACTAGAATATGTTAAAAAATTAATTTTATTAATGGTGTGGTACTAACATAGAGTTAATAATTGATTCATAAAATGAGAGATGTTAGAATACAGGTTTATATAGCTTTTTTAAATATAATTTTGATTAAGTGTGATTAATTAATGAGGTGTAAGAATGTTTCAAGTAATAAAGGATGTAAGCGAAGCTCTAGTTGGTATTGCTATTAAAGTATTTGGAATGGTGTATGATTATGACAAAGATGTAGAAGATAAAAAGGGAGTTAAACATAGAGAAAGAGATAATGAAGATAAAAAGGAAGGGTTTTGGAATAAGACAAAAGAGTTTTTATGGAATACGGTAGATTTCTTTTTTGGTCCATCTACCTTAAAAATTATTACTTTACTTTCCATTGCCATGTTAGCTTTCAGTCCATTTGGTCCTGTAGCAATAGCTATATCGGCAAGTATTTCAGTTTTGTGCTTGGGGCTAGGAGTGGTGATAGATGGTAAAAATTTAAAAGATTTAAGAGTTCAGCAAAAGGAGGCTAAAGCCTTAGAAAGTGTTATGGACTTACAAAAAGAAAAGTTAGAAATTTTAGATAAGTCTCCAGAGTTAAAGAAAATTTTAAATGATGTACTTCAAAAAGGTGAAAAACTAGATGGAAAGGATCAAACTTTAAAAATAAAAAATATTTTACAACATTTCCCAGAAGCTCTAGTGCCTCTAATTGGGAATGTTATGACTGGAAATATGATATCAATCAGTGCTGGAGCATTTTGTGTAATGGTGGGTGGCATATCTGCTATTAATGAACAAAAATCATTTAGTAAACAAAGGGAGGAAATGCATGAAATAGTCCAAGCTAATAAAGCTTTACTTAAAAATGGAGGGTTAGATATAGATTATCCACGAGGAGGAGGATTAGATTTTTTAAAAGGTTTGATAGTTAATACTGAAAATGAGATAGAAGCCATAAAAAATATACAAGAGAAAATTGAAAGAGGTGAACTTACACTTGAGAAGCCAGAATTAATAAAGCAACAATTTACTGAGGAATTAGAAAATGTTAAGAGTATTCCAAGAACTGAAACAAGTAAAGCTGAGGGATTAGAAGTTCAGGGATTGAATTATTATATTAAAAAAGCATTTATGGGTAGTTTTTTCTATGATCAAAGTAGAGAAATTTTTGCTCCACTTGCTCATTATAATGCTGATAATCATAAGAAACTTGAAGATTTTTATAATGATAGACACTTAGGAGAAAAAATTACAAAAGATAAGGATATAGATGTCGAGATTAGTAAAAAGAGTGGCAAAAGTAAGAAGTTGCCTGCTGAATCAACTGCAGGAAAGAAATCTCATGTGCAAAGATTAGCAAGTGAAAATCAACCACCTTTTAGAACTTATTAATTAATTCTTTTTGTTCTCTTCTTCGATTTCTATCATAACATCGCCACTTAGCACGGTATCGCCTTCTTTAAAATTAATTTTTTTAGCTATTCCGTCTATTGGACTGATTAGGGTATTTTCCATCTTCATTGCTTCTAGAATAACTAATGATTGGGCCTTATTAATAGTTTCGCCCTCTTTGATTTTAATTTCCTTAATCAACCCTGTTATAGTAGCTATTAAATCATTTTGTTTAGAATCTTTAGATGGTTTTTTCATGAATTTATATAGCTCAGCAGTTCTTGGAGATAGCAGATGTGTTTTAACTTTAGAGCCCATAAAAGTTATGTTGTAAGAATCTTTTACTTTTTCTATTTGTAAGCTATAATCCTTACCGTTAATTTTACACTGGAATAATCTTCTGCCAGCTTCCCAATTACTGGTAATATAGAATTTCCTGTTCTCAAAAGCTATTTTATATCCCCCTTCGTGACTTCTAACTGTAACTGGATAATTTATATCATCGAGTTTTGCAACCCACCTTGTTCCAATTGCTCTTGACATTCCTCTTTGTTGACCACTAACATGAGACATCCTTTTGATAGTGTTAATAAAGGCAAATATAGAGACACATAGCACAACGGAGCTTAATTCATCGTTTAATTCAGCTCCTGAAAAACCTTCTTTGTATTCTTCTTCAATGAAATTGGTTGATATATTTCCTTCTATAAATTTTTTATTATTAAGAACTGCTTGTAGAAAACTTATGTTATGTGACACACCTCTAATGATATATTCTCCAAGAGAATGTCTCATCAAATCAATTGTTTTACTTCTATTTTCTGAATAAGTGCATAATTTAGCAATCATTGCATCATAAAACATGCTTACTTCACCACCTTCGTAAATACCAGTATCAAGTCTAATATTATCATTTAATTTAGGTTCTTTATATCCTATAATTCTTCCCGTTGATGGTAAAAATCCGCATGTTGCATCTTCTGCATAAATCCTAGATTCCATTGCCCAGCCGTTTAGCGAAATATCTTTTTGTTTAAATGGAAGTTTGTTGCCCTCAGCTATTCTAATCATTTGCTCTACAATATCTACGCCGGTAATTAGCTCAGTTACAGCATGTTCAACTTGTAATCTGGTATTCATCTCTAGAAAATAAAAATTCCCATCTTGATCGACGATATATTCAATTGTACCAGCTGAAAAATATTTTACCTTCTTTGCAAGCGCTACTGATTGAGCGTACATTTTTTTTCTGATTTTTGGAGTAATAAATGGACTTGGTGCTTCTTCTATTACTTTTTGATGATGCCTTTGAATAGAGCACTCTCTTTCACCTAAGCATATATAATTACCATGTTTATCAGCTAAAATTTGTATTTCAATATGCCTTGGTCGTATAATCAGCTTTTCTATAAATGTTCTTGAATCAGAAAAATTATTTTGAGCTTCATTTTTGGTAGAACGAAACGCCTGCTGCATTTCATCATCGCTTTTTACAACTCTCATTCCTTTTCCACCACCACCTGCAGCAGCTTTTAACATGATTGGATACCCAATACTCTTAGCAATTTTAACTGCATGGTTCTCAGTTTTTATTGCTCCAATATAGCCTGGGATAATATTAACGCCTGCAGATTTAGCTAATTTTTTTGCTTCAATTTTATCTCCCATTTTCTTTATTGCATTTGGGGATGGGCCAATAAAATTTATATTTGATTTTTCCATGAGTTTTGCAAAATCAGCATTTTCTGATAGAAATCCATATCCTGGATGAACTGCATCTGCTCCCGAAATTTTTATTGCTTTTAATATTGTTTCAACATTTAAGTAACTTTGTGTAGCGGGTGATTTCCCTATATAAATTGCTTCATCTGCATATTTTACATGAAGAGAATTATTATCAGCATCAGAGTATACCGCAACTGTTTTTATTCCTAATTTACTTGCAGTCCTGATAACTCTACAAGCAATTTCACTACGATTGGCAATAAGTATCTTTTTTATTTTATTCACTTAGGTTATGTATAAATGTGAAATATTACGGAACTTAGCATATAGTGTTATTAAAATCAATATAAAGAGATGGTACTGTTTGGTTGAACAAAATTGCAGCATCACTGAGGATAAATTGCATGATAAAATTCAAACTGTAAACTTGCTTCTATCACAGGTATAGAGAATGAAGGAAATGCTTGGTAAGATATATAAATTATTGAAGAGAGTAGTGTTAAAAATGGAAGTATTGAATATTTTGATGATTAATTTATGTTGAATAACAAAAACTTCTTGATAAAACAAAAATTTTATTTCAGACTTAGGCAAATGGAGGGGGCTACTTTAATATAATGACGCATGATAATAAACTAAGTAAAAAACAAAAAGAAGCGGTTTACTTGCTTTCTATTGGCACGTTTCTTGAATATTTTGACTTGATGTTATACGTGCATATGGCAGTGTTGCTAAATGAAATATTTTTCCCTCAAACTGATCCTTTGACAATAAAGCTTACAACAATATTTACTTTTTGTTCTACATTTATTCTTAGGCCGGTAGGGGGTTTAATAGTTGGATGGATTGGTGACCACATTGGAAGAAAAAATACTGTTGCAATAACAACCATAATGATGGCTCTATGTTGTGTAGTAATGGCAACCTTAAGACCTTATGCTGAGATAGGAATAATTGCTAGTTTTACAGTAATATTTTGTAGAATGCTTCAAGGTTTTACCTCAATGGGGGAAATACTAGGAGCACAGTTATATATGGTTGAATCACTGAAACCACCTTATAGCTATATTTGCACATCAATAATAAATATTCAGTCAAAGGTGGGAGGTTCATTTGCACTTTTAATTGCATATATTTCCACGTCGGTTGCATTTGAATGGAGGATAGCATTTTGGATTGGTGCTGTTATTGCAGTAATAGGTGTTTTAGCTAGAACTAGATTGAGGGAAACGCCGGAATTTGTTGATTATAAAAGAAGGGTGAAAATTCAAACAGAGTTAAATAAGCAAAATAATAACGTATTATTAAATTCTCATATCAGTAAAGAAAAAGTTGATAGAAAAACAGTTTATTGTTACTTCATAATGCATTTGCCATTTGCTATTTTCTTTTATATTGCTTACATTTACTCAGCATCACTCATGAAGTTAAATTTGGGAATGAGTAATGAAGAAATTATAGCTCAAAATCTTAAAGTAAGTGTTTTATTAGTCATTTTTTTATTATTAATATTACCATTTTTAAAAAAATATCATCCTTTAAAATTAGCTAAAATCAATGTATTATTTTCTGGGGTCAGTTTATTATTCATACCGCACTTATTTAAAATTACTGATAATTTAATATTACTAACAATTTTACAATTATTAATACTTTCATTTGAAAGTGTTGCAAACCCATCTGAAATAACCTGCTTTAAACATATACCAATATCAAAGCGTTTTAAAATTCTTGGAGTTACCTTTGGTATTGCTGGTGTTGTTGGATATGGTCTTACACCGTTCATATTAGAATTTTCAGAGGGTTTTCTTGATCATTATTCTATCTGGGTTATATGTTTCCCAATGCTTATTCTTTATTGGTATTCGATAAAATACATAGAAAAGCTTGAAAAGAATAATGGAAGATATGATAGCTATCCTCATGCTGAACCTGTCAAACCAGATACTGCGTCAAATGAAATACATTATAATTATGAACTAGGTGAAAAATATGATTCCCACAAATCCGAATGTGAGTTTTCCGATTCACTATTAACAAAATTAGTGTATTTAAATAATGCATCAAAGAAAAAAGTGAATTTAAAATTAATAGAAAAAGCTATTATTTTTGCAAAAAAATGGCATGATGGACAATACAGAAAAACAGGAGAACCTTTTTATTCTCACCCGCTTGCTGTAGCAGAAATTGCCTCAGAATATTATTTTAAAACCGATGTTATAGTTGCTGCAATACTTCATGATATTCTGGAAGACACCACATGCACAGCTGAAAATGTAAAAGAAAATTTTAACTCAAGAATAGCTGAAATTGTTGAAAGATTAACGCGAATAAAATTTAATAACAATAAGTTAACAAAAGTGCCTTTTGACAATGTTGTGGCTGAATTAATTAAATTAAATGATACTGAAGCATTGTTTATAAAGCAGATTGATAGAATTCATAATTTGATAACAATAGAAGGGCTAACACCAGAAAAACAGAAGAGAATGGCTAATGAAAGCAATAATATTTTATTTGGAACTATAGGATTTGTATTTGAAAAATTAAATATTGCCGATAAATTCAAAATAGAAAATAAACTATCCAATCTTATTAAATCAGTTTTTAGGAAAAAATAATTTTGTTAATTGCAGCATTTGATTTGCTATTATCATTCTGATATGCTACAAATCTTGTGTTCTATTGACGCGGGGTGGAGCAGCCCGGAAGCTTGTCAGGCTCATAACCTGAAGGTCGCAGGTTCAAATCCTGCCCCCGCAACCATATCCTAACCCCACTGAAAAGAAAAATATAATATTCCTCTATAATTATTTCAGTATTGTTTAAAGCAACTCTGTTTTTAATTTATGATATTTGAAATTTATATTATTGTTATTTGATCGTTAAAGTGGCACTAAAGATGATTTATCAACCTAGCAATATTGGTGGAATTATTTATTAAACAAGGGTTGTAATGTATAAAATTTTACTGTTGAATACTGAAATTAAATAATGTAAAAGGATTATAACTAAATACTGGGAATATAAATGACTAATAACATAGACGTACAATCCTTTTACAATCCTTATCATACAAGCAAACAAGGTCGTAACAATTTCGTTACAGGCGCATTGTAACAAATAATTATTAAAAAGTCTTCAAGAATTTTATATTTTTTTAAAAAAATTATATTTTTTGAATATTAACACAACTATAACTACAATCTATGTTTAAAAAAATCATATTTATTATACTTATTTTTATAGTATTACAAAATATAAATGCTTCTGAATCAGACAAGATAAGTTTAGATATTAAAAATGCTAAATATGTGAGTGATTTATTGAAGTTTGATGTAGTAATAAATATTGATAAAGGATGGAAGCTTTATAGTAACGAAAAATCAGATTTTGGAATTCCTCTCAGTATAAAAATTCTGAAAAACAATGAGGAAATAAGTAGTAATATTCTATATCCATCTCCAAATAAAGAGATGAAGCTTTTAAATGAAAAAAAATATGTAAGTAGCTTTTATACAAAGAGCGTTTTATTGAAAACAGAAACGCATGTGAATAACCAAGATTACTTAAAAGATCTTTATTTAGAATTGAAATATTCTATATGTAACAAAAAGTGTGTTCATGATACTAAGCTTGTTTGGCTTTGGGAGTATTTGACAGTTGAATTAGAAAAACATGATAAAACATCGGATTTAACAGAGGTTTTGTTATATATATTAATCTCTTTGGCCGGTGGATTTATCTTAAATTTCATGCCATGTGTTCTTTCAATTTTGAGCTTGAAGATTTTAAGCTTCATCAAGGCGAAAGATTATTCGCCTGTAGCATTAAAACATAGTATTTTTTGCACAATATTAGGGATAATAAGTTTTTTTATATTATTAGCTATAGTAACGATAATATTTAAAATTATTGGGATTAATATTGGTTGGGGTATGCATTTTCAAAGTCCAACCTTTGTAATGCTATTGATCACAATTTTATTAATAATGGCAAGCAATCTGTGGGGAGATTTTGAATTTAATCTACCTACAAGGTTTGCTTCCTATCTGTTAAGTATGAATATTAATAGTAAATTAATCAGTAGTTATTTTAATGGATTGCTTATTGCTGTTCTATCAACATCATGTACGGCTCCATTTTTGTCTACTGCTATTGCATATTCAATGACCCAAGATAATGCATATATATTACTTTATTATTTTTTTATTGGTCTTGGAATGGCCATTCCATATATATTGCTTTTTACAAATTTGAATTTGCTGAAATGCATTCCTAAGCCTGGTAAATGGACTATTAAATTGAAAAAGTTTTTTGCAATAATTTTTATTGCAAATGTAGTTTGGCTTTTATTTATTTTAAATAATCAAGTTAAGCTAAGTTCCGTATTAATGTTTGTTGGATTTATTGTGATACTTAAAAAGGTTCTAATGGTTACATGTAGTTATTTTAATAATAGTAGTAATAAGTATTATGCTGCTATTTTATTTTGTATTTTTCTTTTATTTTCAATAAATTTAGTTGTGAAATATGACTCTAGTATCAAAGTAGAGGAGGAAGTTATTGATAGTAAATGGACGGTTTTCAAGCCACAATTAATTGAAAAGGAGATAGCAAAAAATAATTTAGTATTTGTTGAGGTTACTGCGGATTGGTGTGCCACATGTAAATTGAACAAGCTACTAGTTTTAGATCATAAAAGTATATATGAGGTTTTTGAAAAACATAATGTTAAACTTTTTAGAGCGGATTATACTCTGAATAATGACATGATTTTTAATTTTTTAAAGAAAAATAAAAGGTATGGTATACCTCTGTATATTATTTATGGACCAGGTAATAAGCAAGGATTGATTTTAAGTGAAATATTAACCTTCAATAAAATAACCCAAGCTATAAAAAAAGTTAGTTGAGTTTTAACGTGTAATGTTTCCCAAAATATATAGAAAGTAAGCTTTAGAAGTTTATGTAAAATAAATCTTAAAATATAACTTAAGTTATAAAGTATTTTTCTAAAATAAAAATACTGCTTGAATTAAATTAAATTTCCTGAGTAGTATTAATATCATAACAATAACAAGTGGGGTGTTTGACATGAATGCGACAGTAGATCAATTTAAAGAACGAGTTAATGGAATTCAAGGTGATCAAGAGTTTATAAATTTAATCAAAGACACAATGCAGACGATTAAAGCTCAGGAAAGTGAACAGTGGCGAGCAGAGCAATGGGAAAAATTAGATAATGCTAAGCAGTCTGTTTTAGAGGGCTTACAATCTGCTAAGGGTTGGACAACGGAAAAATATAATACAGCATCTCAAGCTATATCAGATTGGTTTGAAGAAATGAAAAATAAGATGTCTGTAGCTTGGGAAGAATTTAAAGAATCCGCAGGTCAAAAGTGGGAGAATTTTAAGGATGCCATGAAGCAATTTGGAGAAAAAATAGCTGAGATGTGGGGCAAAGCTATGGAATCTCTTGGTAAGTTGTGGGATGAGATAAAAATAGGTGCACATAATGTGTTTGTTGATACAAAAACTGCAATGCAAAATTTATGCACAGACATGTCTTATGGTACAGCAAATTTAGGTATTGCAGTGCAAAAGGGAGTTCTTGCAATGGATGATGCTTTTCAACAAGTGAAAGGAAGTGTTTCTCAAGTTGTTGCTGATAAATTTCAAGATAATGCAGGAAAGTTGATTGTAGATGCCCATGAGTTAACAGGCAAGTTAAGTGCTTTAGATTCAATGGATTTAACCAATAAATATGGTGGGGATGACAAGTCTATGGCTAATGCTCAAGCACATAAGGATCAAAGAGTAAGTGAATTAAGGGAGGAGCAAGCAAAATTAGCAGAGACAATTAAATCAAGAGAGGATAGTAGAGATAAATTTCAAGGTATGAAAAAGCAATCAGATTTCAAAAAGGATGTATTTAATGTTAACAGAAAAACTGCGCTAAATAAGGAGGCTCATTTGAATATTAGAAGTAAAAATGCTGTTAAAGAAGGGAGAACTGGGGATGCGAAAAAGAAAAAAGAATCTTATGCTAATAAGGTGAGAGAGGAAAGATCTGGTCAAAAAACAGGACAAGGAAGAGGAGGATTGTAAATAATAAATACATAGTTTTAGGTGGCTAGGATCGGGTATAGCCACCTATATATTGTTTTTTAATTTTGCCCATAGTAATTATTTATAAATTCCTGGTCCAAATTATGTTTTTCTATCCAAGTATTTAGCAAATTTCTATAATCTTGTTTTATATCATCAGTGCTAAATATAGCCTCAATTCCGTTTTTACAAAGTATTGCGAGTTCTTCTGCTTTTAAAGGCTCAACTTTTTTTGGAAGTTCATATTTATTACTCAAACCAGCAAGCGCTAAAATAGTATCCTTTATGGGAACACCTCCGATGTTAGGGTTGTCTGAGCTCAAAGTGATTTTCATTTTATGTTTTCTAAACAGCTCAAAAAAAGGATGTTCCCAAAAATTCCTGATGTGAATTTTTTTTCCTCCTTTTGTTTTTGCACAAGGAGTATATTTATTATCGCTATCCTGTTTAACGTGAAGGCATAAACCTAAATTCAAATTAATGATAGGCATCATTATCAAAGTAATCGCTTTTTGTTTTATAAATTCAATTACTTCAATATCTTCAATAACTTGAAACCCATGAGCTAGTCTAGTGATTGGTAATGATTTTGCAACATCAAACATGTGCTCAACTCCAATGCCTTCACCACCATGTGCTTCGCAACCAAGCCCTAAGCCTTGTACTTTTTCATATCCGGCTTTTAAGTGTACTGGCCACCCAGATTCGTCTTTTTCATGACCTGCAGATTCAATTCCAACAAACACATTTGGAGTAATTTTTTTGGCTTCTTCTAACCAGCCAGCTGCCTCTAATGTTCTTTCATGAGTGGTTTTTTCATCTCCTGCTGCTTTGGTTTTGTTAAAACAGTGTAGAAATCTGAGATGTATACCTTTTTGTTTAAATTTTTCAATTACGTCTTTAAATAGTAGGTATAATTTTTTCCGTGCATTTTTAGCTTCTTCATCAGGAAAAAGTAGATATGCAATTTTTATATTTTGTTGAAGTTCTGTATAAAATATTTTTTGTCTAATGCAATCCTCTAGGTATCTATCAAGTAAAAACATCATGTCATTTTTAGTTTGAATGCCACCAGGTGGATGCCTATGCCCTTGAGTTGTTGCCATGATTCTATCAAAATCCTTAAAGCTATCTACATCAATATTATATTCCAAATTTTGAGGTTTTGCATTTTCATCTAGTAAAAATCCTCCTTTAAATATATCGATGTAATGTTCGTGTGGATCTAAAATAGATAAGGATTGCGGTCCACTTGAATAAATATATTTACCATTTTCTTCTTTTTCAACTGATATAAAGTTATTTCTTACTCCTAAATCCCATGCAATTTGTGGAGAAATTACCCCTGGTAGATGCACATGAATATCACAAATTGGTAATTCATCTATCATATTTTTTGTGAGTAAAGTGAGATCTTGTAAGAAATTTTTTGTCATAATATTCAGGTTAATAATATATGGTGACTTTATATGCTATTATTACTATATTACTATTTTAAAAATGCAAGAATTTTAAAAATGAAAAAAATAAAAGAATCGTATTCTTTTGATGATGTTTTGATTGAACCGAGTTATTCAAATATAATTCCGAAAGAAGCTGATATAACCACAAGATTAACAAAGAAAATCACTCTTAAAATTCCATTAATATCTGCTGCAATGGATACAGTGACAGAACATAAAATGGCAATAGAAATGGCTCTTTTTGGTGGTATAGGGGCTATTCATAAAAATTTAAGTATCGATCTACAATGTAAAGAGGTGAGTAAAGTAAAGAAGCATAAAGTTGATGTTTTAAAAGATCAAAAAGCTTGTGTGGATGATAATAATAGTCTTAGGGTGGTTGCGGCCGTTGGGACAGGAGAGGATGCAATTAAAAGGGTAGAAGCGTTAATGAAAGTTAATGTAGATGCAATTGCTATTGATACATCGCATGGTCATTCACAAAATGTTATTGATACAATCAAAGAAATTAAAAAATTATATCCGCAAGCAGAGATAATTGCGGGGAATATTGCAACTAAAGATGGGGCTCTTGCATTGCTCTACGCAGGAGCAGATACATTAAAGGTTGGAATTGGACCTGGTTCAATTTGTACAACGAGAATTGTTTCTGGAATAGGAGTTCCACAGCTATCTGCGATTTTAGAAGTTGCACAAATTTGTAAAACAAAGGATTCTTTTTTAATAGCTGATGGTGGAATAAAATTTTCTGGAGATTTAGTAAAGGCTATTGCTGCTGGTGCTGATTGTGTTATGTTAGGTTCGCTCTTAGCTGGTACAGATGTGACACCGGGAAAAATCATAACTAAAGATAATAAAAAATATAAAAAGTATAGAGGTATGGGATCGGTTGAGGCAATGAAAGCTGGCTCTGCTGATAGATATTTTCAAAACGGTGAAACAAATTTAGTACCCCAAGGAGTGGAAGGTTATATAGAGTATAAAGGTGCAGTTAAGGATGTTACAACTCAATTGCTTGGTGGATTAACTTCGGCAATGGGATATACAGGTAATAAAAATATTGAGGAAATGAAGAAGAATTGTAAATTTATTAAAATAACTCCAGCAGGAATGAAAGAGAGTCATATTCACAGTTTAGATCAATCAGAACCAACTACTAATTATAAAAGCACGATATGAATAATCATGATAAAATTTTAATCCTCGATTTTGGTTCTCAAGTAACTCAGTTAATCGCTCGCAGAATTAGAGAGTTGAGTATATATAGTGAAATTAAGCCTTTTTCAATTTCTGATAAAGAGATAAAAGATTTTAATCCTAAGGCAATAATATTGTCAGGTGGTAGTGAGTCGGTCACTGATTTTGATTCACCCAAGATTCCAAAAATTGTGTATGAGTTAAATATTCCAATTTTGGGTATTTGTTATGGTCAACAAGCAATTTGTAAAGATTTTGGTGGTGATGTGTCAAGCTCTACATCAAGAAGCTTCGGTGAGGCGCAATTAGAAATTTTAGAAAAATCAGTGCTATTTGATAATTATTGGCACCCAAAAAATAGTTATCAGGTTTGGATGAGTCATGGAGATTATATAAGCGAACTACCAAATGATTTTCATGTTATTGCCAAAACAGATGAAGCACCTTATGCAGCTATTCAGCATAAATCAAAAAATATATTTGGAATACAGTTTCATCCTGAAGTATCACATACTCCTGATGGGATCAAATTATTAGACGCGTTTCTTATTAAAATTGCTGGATGCAAAAAAGATTGGGAGATGGGTTCTTTTATAGATGAGTCAGTTACCCAAATTAGCAATAAAGTGGGAAAAGAAAAGGTTATACTTGGTTTGTCTGGGGGTGTTGATTCAACTGTTGTAGCAACACTACTTAATAAGGCGATTGGAAAACAGCTATATTGTATTTTTATTAATAATGGTCTTTTAAGGCATAACGAAGTTGAGGAAGTAGAAAAAAATTTAAAAGATAATTTTGATCTTCAAATAATCACTATTGATGCTAGCAAAAAGTTTTTATCAGAGCTTAAGGGGGTAATTGATCCTGAAGAGAAGCGAAAAATTATAGGTCGAGTATTCATTGAAACATTTCAAAATGCTATTAAAGAAATCGGAGATATACAATACCTAGCACAAGGCACAATATATCCTGATGTCATTGAGTCAGCAGCCACTTCTACTGGTAAAAAAATAACTATAAAGTCCCACCATAATGTAGGTGGATTGCCGGAAGATATGGGTAATTTAAAACTTATTGAACCACTTAAATTATTATTTAAAGATGAGGTTAGAAAATTAGGTAAAGAATTAGGAGTGCCAAATTTGATTTTAAATAGGCATCCATTTCCTGGCCCTGGTTTAGGGATTAGAGTAATTGGAGAGGTAACTAAGGATAAATGCGACATCCTTAGAAAAGCAGATTATATATTCATTAATGCACTTAAGGAAAATGGTCTTTATGATAAAATATGGCAGGCTTATGTAGCTCTTTTGCCTGTTAAAACGGTTGGTGTTATGGGAGATGCAAGAACATATCAATATATATGTGTTCTCAGAGCTGTTACTTCTGTGGATGGAATGACTGCTGATTATGTAGATTTACCTCATGACATACTCGGATCTGTTGCAAGAAAAATCGTAAATGAAGTTCAGGGAATTAATAGGGTTATGTATGATATCACTTCAAAACCACCCGCAACAATCGAAATGGAATAATTATAAAACCCTTAGGAAAGCAATGAGTGCAAACAAATTTTAAGTTTATTGTATAAATATGTTTGCAGCATCTTCTAAAGTCTCATGTATTTCATTGAAAATAGATGGTCCTTCATCAGCTTTTGCAGATGTGAAAGGCAAATTTTCTGGCAAAAATCTACTGATAAGATCTGTAGATTGGCTGTAAATAGCTGCTGCACCATATCCTAAAGCTAGATTACTATTTGATAAAAATTTACCAAAATACTCGAAATTCATTGATTCATATAGCTTATCAAAATTATCTTGTGCTAATACATAATATTTAAACATAGCTAACTTATATCCTGTATTTTCATTAAATTTTGAAACTAATTCAACCATGAAGTTATTTGATATATTCAAACTATCTTTTGCTAATATATAATGCTTTAAAATAGTAAGCTTATGCGCATTATTTGTGTCAAATTTTGAAACTAATTCAATCAACAAATCATGTTGATATAATATTCCGCTAACATAATAGCCTACTCCTATAAGCCCTAATCCAATTACTGGATATTTTACTATATTATATATATAACGAGAATTACTAACTACCTTTTCATCTATAGATACTTCATCTGTTCTATCATTTATCATAAATCCCCCTTAATGAACACCTAAATTAATAGTACTTTAAATACAACCCGAAGTAAATTAATTTAGATGATTGGCACTGGAAAGGTTGAGGTCATGAAACTAATAAAAATTGCAAATGAAGCTAAAATAATTAATAAGGAGGTATATGATATTACTTTAAAACCACTTGCAATAATCAAAATAAAATGACTACACTGACATAGTGCAGTTAGAATGGTATATTTACTGTGTAATATCATTATTGCAATAAAGTGTTGACAAGTAAAGTAAATTGCCTATAATGCGCTTTTCAATTCAATGGGGAATGTTATGCTAAATACTAATAATCAACTAGTTTCGAAATTTGAGATTTTTATTTCTAAAGTTTCAAATAGTAATTAATTATTTATAAATCATTTAAAAAAGGGGGGGGCATTATGGTTAAGCCTTTTATTCAA
>Ga0114932_10002928_pt1 | contig 17315 bp, 17 predicted proteins | sample 2SBtaG_2_FD_87286 | JGI IMG/M metagenome (GOLD analysis project Ga0114932, IMG submission 87286) | Deep subsurface microbial communities from Kolumbo volcano to uncover new lineages of life (NeLLi) - 2SBTROV12_ACTIVE470 metaG | ecosystem: Environmental > Aquatic > Marine > Volcanic ... | reverse complement strand
TAAGTTTAAACAAAATTGTGCTTTCTTTCACTAAAATTCCTAATTTTCCGGAAGGGCTGAGATGCTGATATTCCGCTATTTACTTAAGGAAACGCTGAAATCTCAGTTAGCGATTTTCTTTATTTTAATGGCAATTTTTGTCACCTTGCGATTTGTGCGCGTTTTGGGCGACGCCTCGGACGGTGATATTCCCGCTGGGCTAGTGCTTGGCTTCCTAGGTTTATATGCCCCTATCCTCTCTTCATTAGTGCTGCCTATCAGCGCCTATTTGGGCATTATGCTGGCACATGGCAGGCTGTATGTAGACAGTGAAATGACCGTAATGCGAGCCTGTGGTATCAGTGAATGGTATGTAACGCGGGTAATGCTGTTCTTGTCTGTACTTATCATGATAGTCACAGGCGCAATTACCCTTTATTTCGCGCCATTGGCTGCAGAGAACGAGTATCAGCTGCGAGAAAAAGCCAGAAATGAGGCGGGAATATCGGCGCTAATGCCAGGTAGATTCCAGCAAACCGGTAACGAAAAAGCGGTTATTTTTGTTCACGATGTAGACACAAATGCCAAGGGCCAGGATAAGCTACAACGTGTGTTTTTATCGCAAAATCAAACAGACGATAGCGAAGGCGACGTGCGCGTTGTGTATGCGCAAACTGGTGAAGTGGCTAATAACCCTGACGGCACTAGAAACTTGGTATTAAAAGAAGGGGTACAGTACGAAGGAAAGCAATCTGAAAAGGCTTTCCGCAAAGTAGAATTTGACGAATACCAAATTCAGATTGCCGATAAACCTGCTGACGAAACTCGTCGTAAAGTAAGCGTACTGCCTACTAACGAACTGTGGGAAGACGACAGTATTGAAGCCAGAGCCGAGCTTCAGTGGCGTATTGCCATACCGCTTTCCATTCCGTTTTTAGTACTGATTGCTGTGCCGCTAAGCGCAGTCGATCCGCGTCAGGGGCGCTTTGGTAAAATGTTCCCTGCCATCCTGCTTTACTTGGGATACTTCTTGCTGCTACTGGCAAGTAGACGAGTGTTAGAAGACGGCAAAATGCCACCTCAACTTGGCTTATGGTGGGTGCATACCATCATGCTGATTATTGGTGTCATGTTGATTGTGCGAGACAGAAAAACCGGCACAGAGCTGCGCGCTTGGATATTGGGGAAAAAGTAGATGTTTAAGATCCTCGATTTATATATCGCCCGCACGCTGTTAGGCACTATTACCGTTACGCTTAGTGTACTTATTGGCTTAAGCGCGCTTATTAAATTTGTAGAACAGCTGCGAAAAATTGGCGAAGGCGACTATGACATGCTGGTCGCTTTTATCTACGTATTGCTAAGCTTGCCTCGCGACCTAGAGCAGTTCTTCCCTATGGCAACCTTGCTAGGCGGCCTAATTGGTATGGGCGTACTGGCTAGCAATAGCGAATTGGTAGTGATGCAGGCCGCAGGTATGAGCCGCTGGAACATCATAAACTCAGCCATGAAGTCGACCCTTGTAATGATCTTATTAGTGATGGCCGTTGGCGAGTGGGTAACCCCGTACAGTGAAACCAAGGCAAAACAGATAAGAACTGAAGCCATTTCAGGCGGTAGTTTATTTTCTTCCGATAAGCTGGTGTGGGCAAAGGATGGCGACCGATTTGTAAGCATAGGTCAGGTGTTAAGCCAAGACTCTCTCAAAGATGTGAGCATATTTAGCTTTAACCCTGACTTGTCGCTAGAGAGCATTACTCACGCTAAAAATGGGGCCTTCGACGGCGACGGTTGGTGGCTAAGCGACGTTGAAGTAACCAAGTTTACTGAAACGAATGTTACGGTAGATGAAAATAACCGCATGCGTTGGAATTCAACACTGACACCAGACAAACTAGGCATTGTTGCGGTTAAGCCAGAGGCTTTATCTATTACTGGGCTGCTGGATTACGTGAACTACCTAGAAAATAACGATCAAGACCCTTCTCGTTATCAACTCGCCTTGTGGCGCAAGGTATTCCAACCTATTTCGGTAGGCGTAATGCTGTTAATGGCATTGTCGTTCATCTTTGGCCCGCTGCGTAGCGTTACAATGGGCGCTCGCGTGATCATGGGCGTACTGACAGGCTTCGGTTTCTTTATTCTTAACGAAGTATTTGGCCCAGTGAGTTTAGTCTATCAGCTGCCACCATTCCTTGGCGCCTTACTGCCTAGCTTACTGTTTGCGGCCATTGCAGGGGTAATGTTGAGGCGTTGATCAAGCTATCACATTCGTCTACTTCAACAGTCAAAACTAATAAAAAGAGGCCTTGCAGCCTCTTTTTTTGTTATTTTTTAGCGCCTTACAAAGCACGTTTACCAGCTCTTGTGGTCGTTCGCTTCTTTGGTCAACTTCAGCACTTCGGTTTTTGCCAGTCGGTCTTGCAGTGATTGTTTATTTTTAAAATCAAACAAAACAAGTAAGGTGCCTAAACCACCTAACGATGCTATTAAGCGAATGAACAAGCGTGGCCAGGTCATTGGTTCTTCAACCGTACTATATATTCGCAAACGCCATGCACGCATGCCTAGGGTTTGCCCGCCCCTGCGCCAGAACCACAAGAAAAAACCAGCTATCCACAAGCCCACCCACGTTTGAATAAGCAGTTTATAACCAAAAGAGGCCTGAATCAGATCGGCAGGTTCAGCATAGCCTTGTAGGTCAAGCGCGCCATTTTTCAGCATTACCACCAGCGTTACGATCATGACCATGGCCGCACACATCCCTACGGCAGTAGCCACGAGCGTATCGTAAATCATTGCCAACAAACGCCTAACGAATCCAGCTCGCTCAAGCGATGAACTGCCTGATTCTGAGTTGGGCGTGTTTTTATCATCCTTCGTTTTTAGAGGATTTGATGATGGGGACTTCTTCTTGGCTTTTCTGTCGTGTCTCGCCACGGGCTTCTCTTCACTTCATTAACAACAGCGTTTATTTTGACATAAGCGCCACATCGCTTAAACAACATAAGCCTTAGTTAACGGCATTTAATAGTGCAATAAGCAAAGAAAAATGATTTCCACCTTTTTGCATCCATTAACCATTGTTAATCGTTATTGCTATTACAAACGGATAATGGACGTAAATACGGTGACAGCAAAAACTCTGGTAACAACACTTATCGCTAGCTCATTTTCGCTCGGTATGGGCGCTGCAATGGCGTTAGACGACCCCGAAGGTGATATTGAGCATATTCGAGTACGTGGTGACTCATCTGTAAAAGACGGAGAGTTTATCTCGGCTTCGCAGGGATGGGTGTCTGGTGACACCTTGATTGAACGCCCAATGTTGCGCGCCGGCGAAATACTCGAATTCATCCCAGGCATGATGGTGACCCAACACAGCGGTTCGGGAAAAGCCAACCAGTACTTCCTGCGCGGTTTTAACCTCGACCATGGCACGGATTTTACGGTGAGTGTAGACGGTATGCCGGTGAACATGCGAAGCCACGGACATGGCCAAGGCTACAGTGACCTTAACTTTATTATCCCCGAATTTATCGACAATCTAAGCTACTTCAAAGGCACCTATTATGCCAACATCGGCGATTTTTCTAGCGCTGGCGGGGCGTTCTTCAATTTAAGAGATTCACTTGAGCAAAACCAGTTGTTCTTAGGCTTAGGAGAATATGGGTTCAAGCGCGCTGTTGCATTAAATCACTTTGAAGCAGGAGAGAGCCGCGTTGTTACAGCGCTGGAATATCAAACCTATGACGGCCCGTGGACTGACGTTGACGAAGATGTAAAAAAGAAAAACGCCCATATTCGTTATATTACGCCTTTGTTAGACGGCCAACTCACCATTACAGGAATGGCCTACGATAATAGCTGGAACGGTGCTGACCAGGTACCTGAGCGCGCTATTGAAAGCGGCTTAATAGACCGTCTTGGCTCTATCGACACCCAAGTTGGCGGTGATTCGTCTCGCTATAGTCTCTCCGCAAACTATACGAGTGATACATGGAATGCCTCACTGTATGCCATAGATACAACGCTAAGCCTTTTTTCAAATTTTACTTACTTTCTTGATAACCCAGAGACAGGCGATCAATTCGAACAGGCCGACGACCGAAAAATTTACGGTGGTGAAATATTCACTACCCTTCCCTTGGCGCTTACGGATGGAAGCAGTATTACCTTAGGCGGCCAGTGGCGTTTCGACGATATTGAAAACGTGGGTTTGTATCGCACCCAAAACTTAACCCGCTTTGGCACTATCCGAGAAGACGAGATTAACAGCAACAGCTATGCACTTTTTGCTCAATCAAACATCGTATTAAGCGACGCACTAAGCCTGTCATTAGGTGGTCGATACGATTACTTAGATGTGGACGTTACCAGCAGTCTTGGGGCCAATTCAGGTAGCGAAAGTGACGGTTTATTTACCCTTAAAGCAGGCTTGAAGTACGGTGTATCAGACCAACTCACCGCATTTGCCAACATTGGGCAGGGCTTTCACTCTAACGATGCGCGAGGAGCAACAATTAGCATAGACCCGGTAAGTGGTGACGCTACCGAAGCAGCTCCCTTATTGGTAAAGAGCCTTGGCTATGAAGCGGGCGTTAACTATACCGATAATAAAACCTATAACCTGTCTGCTGCCCTGTGGCGCTTAGAGCTTGATAGCGAGCTGGTATATGTTGGTGATGCAGGCTTTACTGAAGCCAGTCGCCCCTCCGAGAGACACGGCATTGAAGTGAGTGCCTACTACTGGATAAGCCATCACCTAACAACAGACATTGAAGCTGCGTGGACCAAGGCACGATTTAGCGACAGCGTTGAAGGCGAAGGCCGTCACATTGATGGCACCGTGCCAGGTGTGGTGAGTGCAGGGCTAACCTACTATCAAAGAAGTAACCAACTAGGGTTCAGCTATACCCTACGAGGCCGCTACTTAAGCTCTCGCACCGTAGAAAGCTTCGATGAAATTTCACCGCCATCAACATTTTTAGTTAATGCTCAAGTTGCCTATCGCCAGCCAACTTGGGACGTAACGTTAGAAGTACTCAATGCCCTAGACAGTGACGATCACGATATTGATTATTTTTACGCATCTAGGCTGCCCGGAGAGCCAGAGGAAGGGATTGAGGATTTGCATTATCACCCTGTAGAGCCAAGAAATGTTCGCCTTACCTTTTCAGTAAAGTATTAATACATAAACGCTTTACTGTTTGGGGTCTGTCTATTGATTAGGTAACCATTCAGGCAGTTGTATATAAAACATGCTACTTTAAGAAGTTGCCGCCAAATAGTTAGAGCAATAAACAAATGGCCGCGCTACAACGATAAAAATAGGAGCAACAATGGAACACGAAACTCTGTTTCCTCTGCTGTGTAAAACCGCAGACGGCGACAAAAAAGCGTTCGCAGAGCTTTATAAGATAACAAGTCCACAGCTCTACGCTGTTGCTTTAAGGCTTTTGAAACGCCCTGAACTCGCTGACGAAGCCACACAAGACGCCTATATAAAAATTTGGCATAACGCCGGTAATTATCAACGAGGCAAAGGTACGGTACTTACTTGGATGGTCAGTATAGCTCGCTATCGTGCGCTCGATTTAATCCGCTATCACAACGTAAGAAATGAAGTCGAATTAAATGATGAAGCACCGTCAGGTATGGAAACCACACAATCAATAAAGTTAGAGGCAGAGCAAGCAAAGTTGGCCTCTTGTTTAGATGAACTTGATGGACCGCAGCGTCAGGCTATCCATTTAGCCTATGTGAATGGCATGTCGCATCAAGAGGTGGTAACTCACTTGGCGTCACCACTTGGAACCATTAAAAGCTGGATAAGACGAGGCTTGCAAAGCTTGCAGAGGTGCCTATCACTATGAATTATTTAAAAGAAGAGCGATTAAACGCCCTCGCCGCTGAGTATGTAGTTGGAACGCTGCGCGGCAAAGCGCGTACGCGCTATCAAAAGTTAATGATGCAGTATCAGGCTGTTAGCGATGCAACCGCACAATGGGAGCAATACCTTACTGGATTTGCTGAAACCTTGCCTCCGGTGACACCACCTGACAGCGTGTGGGAGAGCATACAAGTGAAGCTTGGCCACAAAGCGGCCAATGATACAGAGTTTGTCGGTCAGACTACTAATAGTATACCCAGTAGCGACAATGTAGTTGATCTTGAAAAAGAAAAGCAGAAACGCTGGAAGAACTTATCGTTCATATCCACAGCTGCTGCATTGGTGTTAGCCGTATTGCTTTTCCTGATGCAACCTGTGCCTACCCCAGAGGTTTCCCATATTGCCGTAGTCAATAATGCTGATAACACGCCATTGTGGGTAATAGAAGTATCTGACACAACCATGAATGTTAAGGTCACCGATGCATTTGTGGCGTTAGCAGACAAAGACTATGAGCTTTGGATGGTGCCGGCAAACGGCGAAGCACCAATTTCTCTCGGCTTGATGCCTGAAGTTAATGGCGACACGCGCGCGACACCAGATATCTTGCTAGATCAAAGTATCGCGGCGTTAGCAGTGAGCTTAGAAGCACCAGGCGGCTCGGTAACAGGCGCACCAACGGAAGTGCTATATATAGCGCCGATTGTTTCCGTGTAATTTTACGCACAAAGCAGCACACCAAAAGGCCACGAAACGTGGCCTTTTACTTTTTATAAAAACTTTATTTTAATTTTTTAAATATTTTTGCATCTAAGGTGAAACCTCAGTCGTTTGGTCTCTTGAACTCATAAAAAAGCAGAGAGACTCGACATGATCCAATTCAAACGCAAAACTTTGTCACTGGCTGTCGCCGTGACATGTGCAGCCGTAACTGCTGGCGCAATAGCGTCAAGTCACCGAGAAGCACCTAATATCACTCGCCACCCAGCGTTAGATAGCACCGACTTCTATGCTTTCAATAGCTATGAACAAGGCCGTGAAGATTATGTGACTTTCATAGCAAATTATATTCCACTGCAAGATGCCTATGGTGGCCCTAACTACTTTGCAATGGACCCGAATGCGCACTACGCGATTCATATTGATAGCGATGGCGACGCGGTTGAAGACTTAAGCTTTGTTTTTAAGTTTAACAATATGCTTGCTGCCGATAACGAAGGTATCGCCTTGCCTATAGGCCCTGAAGGCGAACAGAAAATGGTGAAAGTACCGCTTAAAAATGTAGGCGGTATCAGCGCAGACGATTCAAGCGCAGCAAACTTCTCGGAAATGTACAGCCTTACTATGGTGAGTGGCGACATGCAGACAGGCACGCGCACTACTCTTAATCCCGCCATGGGCGATATGTTTAAAAAGCCGCTTGATTACATTGGTAATAAAACCTTTACCAGTGAAGCGGAATACGTACGCTATGCTGAAAGCTTTATTTATTCGTTCAGCATCCCTGGGTGCGATGACATGGCCAAAGTGTTTGTTGGTCAGCGTAAAGACCCCTTCGTTGTTAACTTGGGCAAAACATTCGACCTGGTAAATTATGTACCTGTTGAGGGCGACAGCGCACCGGGCGCAGGCGATGGTGAAGGTTTTCCTGGCGGTATAACGCAAAGTGCCATGAATGATGACTTAGCCGATAAAAACGTGACAGCGTTATCTATTGAAGTACCCAAAGCGTGTGTTACCGGTGAAGGTAATGGCGTAATTGGTAGCTGGACCACGGCAAGCTTGCCGCAAGCGCGTATCCTAAACCCAGATGCTACTTTTGCGAAACCTGAGACTAATGGTGGTGCGATGACTCAAGTGTCTCGTTTAGGTAGCCCGCTAGTAAATGAGCTTGTTATCGGTATTGGCGATAAAGACAAATTCTCTACTTCTCATCCAAGTGCAGACGGTCAATTCGCTGATTATGTAACCCACCCTTCTTTACCAGAACTACTGAACATTCTGTTTAAAGATGCAGTGAATACTACGCTGGGTACGGATATTGAGACCCTTGCGCCGACGAATTTCCCGCGTATGGACTTAGTAACAGCGTTCCTTACAGGTTTCCCTGGCGTTAATCAGCAAGCAACTGTAACAGCATCAGAAATGCTGCGCCTAAACACAGGGATCCCAGCAACGCCAGCCGAATCGCAGTCAGCATTTGGTGTGGCAGGCGATGACTTAGCAGGATTCCCGAACGGTCGCCGCCCAGGTGATGACGTGGTTGATATTGCCCTTCGCGTTGTTATGGGCCGTTTGTGTTATCCCATCCCGGTAGCAGGTGAAGATACAGACCTTGGCCTTTGTACACCAGAGGACGCCAGCGTAGGTAATGTACCTTTCACTGATGGTGCACCTGTAGATGCAAGCATGATTGATTCATCGTTTCCTTACCTAAAAACACCACTTGCTGGCTCTGAATAAGGAGATCCATCATGTCTATGAAGATTAGGTTATTTAACAAGAATCCAAATGCACCCGCGTTTGTTAAGTCGGCTCAAGCCCCTTTGCAGAAACATAAGTTGTGGGTCATTTCTGGATTGGTGCTAGCGCTAACTGGTTGTTTCGATAGTGATGACGATAACGATTATCAAGCGCCAGAAGAAAATGCAGCGCCCGTAGCCATTGATGAAATGCTAACGACGCAAGCAGATATTGCGTTTGATGGCACGCTGACAGCAACCGATGACGATGGTGATGCACTTACCTTCGGGCTTGGTGAAAACGGTACGTTAGGTAATGCAGAAGTTAATGCTGATGGCAGCTTTACCTACACACCTAACGCTCAGGTAACAGGTAGCGATAGCTTCACATTCACCGTTTCTGACGGCGTAAATCCAGAAGTTACCGCTACTGTTAGCGTTACGATTGAGGCACAGCAGGTATCGTTCTCTAGCTATACCCGTGACGCCTTTAATCAAGCACCAACCGATGAACCTCTGCCAATTAACGGGCGCGAGTTCACCCAAGATGCTGACGACACCACGTTCGATGATTTATTGATTGGTCAATAACGAGCGGTCAGTACACAGTGTCAACCGTAAAGCCAAGGACGGCTTTTATAAAGGAAGTTCTGATGAAGTTGATGAGAAGCAGTACTCTCATACTCCCTATAATGAGCGTATTGTCAGCCCTAACAGTCTGTTCGGTATCTGCTCAGTCTGAAAAATTCAATTATGATACCGTCATCGCAACGTGGCAGCCTAGGCAGCTATCCATAGCAAGTATCGACGAAGCGGAAAAAATTTTAACTTCAAGTAGATACCTTCAAGCAAAAGGTGATGAGAGAGAGCGTATTGTTAGGTTCACGAACATAATGCGACAAAAATTCGATTCGTTGAACGCAGGTCAAAAAGAGCGTTTAGTTGTTTTAGAAGCTCGACTACTTCAAGGCATTCATAAGTTCGAACAAGCCAAGCAACATCTCAATCAAATAGCCCGCTTTCGCTCTCCAGCTGCACAGTTATTGTTGGCAGATATAAACGTTCAGCAAGGTAACGCTAAAAAGGCGAAAGAAAACTGTGAAAAGCTGGTAGGGCAAACAAGTTTTTTAATCGCTTTCACGTGTATGGTTAACGCTGATTTTTCACAAAATAAAGACGTAAAATTTTTGAAAAAGCTTAGCGCTTTTGAGACCTACACGAGTACAGTGAGACCTGCGGAGCGCCAGTGGTTTTATGAAGTACTCGCAGACATGTCGCTTCAACTTGGTAACGCTGAAGCCGCGCTTGAGCATTTGTCACAAACAGAATTCAAAAAGCTACCTATAAGCGCAATGTTAGTTTGGGCCGACGCACATTTTGCGTTGAATAACTATAAGGCAGTGAGTTCTGGGTTTAGCAACTCCGTACCCGATATATTGACAGCCGACGATGGCTTGCTACTTAAATGGGCCATTGCGGAACGAGCGCAAGGTATTGTGCGCTCTGAAGTACAAACTCAACTTGCTAAGAACATGGAAATTCGAGTGTGGCGAGAAGACAGTTCTCACGCCGCACAGGTCGCCACTTACTTTTTAGAGATTGAGCCCAATTACCCACTGGCGCTTAAATTTGCCGAAATAAACTGGCAATACGCACAGTCATTAGATGACAAAAACCTCCTAGAGCGCGCTCGCCGTGCTAATGAAGTATCGACCAATGCTTAAAGTTCTCCCGCCCTTCAGTAAACGAGTCATGATTAGATTTATCACACTTTTCATCTTTGCCGCCTTCAGCGTTTTCACGCATTCACACGAACTGAGTAACGGCTACTTAACGCTTAAAAACGATTCAAATAACACTTTGTCTGGCGAGCTTTTGCTAAAGCCTGAAGATATAGGACAAGCAGCAGGGCTAGATAGTAATAATGACGGTAATTTGACCTGGGGTGAAGTCAACAGAAACCACACTATGGCAAACGACTATATCCAAAACCACCTAGTGATTCGAGATAGCGAAACGCGATGTACGGTTAGTATTGCTCCCCCTTCTATACGAGATATATCTGCAGAGTCATTACTGGTATACCCGCTGTCGGTAAACTGCGTATATGTAAACGAAGTATCGATACAATACACTGGCATAGTTAGCGATTTTCCCACCCACAAGCTACTCACAACGGTAACGTTAAACGATCACACACGTGTTTATGTACTAAGCGATGAACGCTCTTTTATCACTGCTTCTGCTACAGGAAACAGCTGGATTTCGCAGTTTGGGGAGATGGTTTATCAGGGAATTTGGCACATTTTCATTGGGCTAGACCATATACTGTTTTTGGTTGCTACGTTGCTCACCGTTAATCTTTACAGGGAGAATAAGAGCTGGGTGAAAGAGCAAAGCAAAAGGCACATTATAAAAAGTACGGTGATATTAGTAAGCACGTTTACGTTAGCGCACTCGATTACATTAACTGCCACAGCACTGGATTTTATTACGCTAGATAGCCGTATTGTTGAGCTAGGCATTGCTATATCAGTGGCTATAACTGCGCTTAACAATGTGTACCCTATCATCATGCGTTTAGGATTTATTACCTTTGGGTTCGGCCTACTCCATGGAATGGGATTTGCGAGCGTGTTTGGCGACCTTAATGCCCAGTCGGGCAGCTTGGTAATGAATGTATTCGCTTTTAATATAGGGGTAGAGCTGGGTCAACTTGCCATAGTCACGCTGCTATTGCCCTTACTTATCTTACTTAGAAACGTAAGGTTATATTCAAAAGCCATAATGCCAATTGCATCGTCAGTAATCGCGGTAGTAGCGATTAATTGGACGCTTCAGCGTTGGTAGAAATGCTCGTTCTGTTGATTAATAAGAAATAGATAAAGCAAAATACGCTTTTGAACAATCTTTCGGCACTTAATCACAAAAAGCTTAAAAAGTTGTTGTATAGGCGCGCCGCATCGCTATAATGCCATGCATCAACACCACGTTGATAATCATACACAATGCCAGTGTGATGGAATTGGTAGACATGACGGATTCAAAACTGATAATGTCTAACAATTAAACTAAGGCAAGTCACTGAAAGGTAAGCGCCTTTTGACTCAAACAAGCTAAAATATGCTTGCAAAGATTTGCAAAGTTTTTAAACCTCGCAAATATTAAAATTTGATGCCAGAGTGATGAAATTGGTAGACATGACGGATTCAAAACTGATAATGTCTAACAACTTGAAGTAGGCAAGTCATTGAAAGGTAAGCGCCTTTTGACTTTAACAAGCTAAAAATGGCTTGCAAAGGTTTGCAAAGTTTTTTAGCTTCGCAAACATACAATTTGATGCCAGAGTGATGAAATTGGTAGACATGACGGATTCAAAATCCGTTGCTAGAAATAGCGTGCCGGTTCAAGTCCGGCCTCTGGTACCATTCTTTGCAGGATGATTTAGCAAACTAAACCGACCTTAGAGTCGGTTTTTTTGTTCTTAATTTCAAGCGAAATTTTATTTATGCCGCTTAGCGTTGACATATTTGTTCATAATTATAATACTAAATCTTACTGATCTTTTATACATAGGGAATGGGTAGTGGATCTTGAAACATCAGATTGGATTGCAATTATTGGTATATTGTTAGCAACCATTTTAGGCATCATTGCCCTTTTTAAAAAAGGTGCCAAAAGTACAAACCTGAACGTAAGCCAAAACTCAGGACATCTATCAAAGAGCAAACAAAAACAAAAAGTTACTGTCAAGGAATCTAGCAATGAGTAAAGATCGCGGAATTAGCATCTCTCAAAGCAGTGGGCTCGGCAGTGACAGTTCACAAAACCAGCAGATTCAAATTGCCGATAATATCTATAACGGCAGTGTTTATAAAAAACTAGTCAATATACACAGCAACCCAATTACATTTGACCCTAATTCTCTCCGAGACGTAATTATTCATATTGATGAAGGTATCGACTCTGTGGATACGGAGTCTATTGATTACGATCTGGGTATTGATATAGAAGAAAAAAATCAAATAAACAATCACTCAGATGAATATTTTGATGAGTTTGTAAAATTAGACTTTTATCCACAGTTTTACAAATTGGAAGGTTTTTTAAGATTAAAAGAAAATCAAAGAAAATTACAAACTAAGCTAGACCGAGTTATAAAAAGTCTAAATCGACAAATATTTGCGCATCAAGGAAACGAATATTTTGAGTCGATTTTACTAAAGATAACTACAAAGCTTATAGACGAAAATCACGAAAATCTCAAAAATACGGAAAGTGAGATTCTTCTAATACTTTATTTCTTATATTGCAACTGCTGCATTGGTAGAAAAACTAAAGAGGAAAAAAATGCTAGTTCCCAATAGATTTTCAAACCTAAAATTTTCACTTTTGAATATAACAGCCTTATTAATTGAATATTTAAAACAAGAAAAAAAGGCCAGTATCGATGACATCATAAATTATCTGAGATTTTATTCTGAAGATTACGACAGAGACGATGTAACTCTATCCATTACATTTCTATATGCATTAGGTAAGGTTAGTTACTCGGAGAAAACCGATACTATTAAACTAGTTTCCGAAAAAGTTATTGTGAGTTAAAAATGCTTAGGTTAGTACGACTTTACAGTAATCAAGAAAAAATTTTTCCAACAATAGAGTTTCGAACAGGCTTAAATATAGTTTATGCTGCTGTTACAAAGCAAGCAAAGGATAAAAGAACCTCGCATTCAGTAGGGAAAACCTTATTAGCTGATGTCATAGATTACTGCTTGATTAAAAAGGCTGGAAAAGATTTCTTCCTAAGAAGCAATTCTGTTTTTTCAACCTTTACTTTTTATTTAGAAGTACAAACTAGCGACAACCTTTATATAACGATTGAGCGTTCTGTTGTTGGAAAAATATCCTTATATTCTTCGATGAAGGATGTAGATATAAGGAACGAAAATACATTTAGCTTAGTAAAGGATAATTTAGGAGTAGATGCTGCCAGAGCTGAATTAAATAACATTATTAAACTGTCAGTAGTAAAAAATGCACTAGGAACTTTTAGAAAAGGTTTACGATATTGCATACGGAAACAAGAAGAATATTCAGATATTTTCAAAGCAAAAAATTACAATGAGAAAGACAAAGATTGGAAGCCGTTCCTTTCCGGTCTTTTAGGAATAAATGCAGATTTAGTTTCAGGAAAATACAACACAAAAGAATTTATAAATCGATTAAAAACTGCCATTAAAGAAATCGACGAGCTAGATTCACCATCAGACTCTGCAGCTGCTTTAGAAGCCGAAATCACTAGGGTAGAAAAATCAGTCAATCAAATGGGAATCGAATTAGATCAATTTTCATTCCAAAAGATCGATGAAAGTATTACTAAAGAACTAGTGGAGGAAGTAGGCAAGAATATTGTTGAAGTTAACAACGCTATATATTCTCTTGAACAAAGAATTTCGGATATAAACAGCTCTTTAGAAACTAGCTTTGATTATGATGTCGAGTTAATTAAAGAGTTATACGATTCTATAGAAGTCAATTTACCTCAGCATCTTATTAAATCTTTTGAGGATCTAGTCCAGCTTAATAAAAAAATGACTTCAGGACGTGAAGAGCAACTTAGAGATGCTAAAGAGGAATTATCATTTCGTTTAGCTGCACTCACAAAAAAAAGAAGCGAATTAAATGAAAGGCAAGAATATTTAAGTAGCTTATTAGTTGAGAAAGAAGCCTTCAAGAAATATAAGCTTACTAGGAAAAAATTATCATCAGAAGAATCTAAGTTGGCAGTTCTTAAAGACAGATTGGACAAATTGGATAGTGCGTCTGAGCTAAGAACAAAACTTGCCGACTACACAAGAGAGGAAGAAGAGCTTACCTCACGATTAATGAGTAATGCTCGACAAAGTAACAATTCGGTAATTAAGAATGTAAATGGTATATTTGGCGAACTTGTCAAAGACAGTTTGGGTATCGACGCTTATTTTTTCTTAACCATCAATAAAGAAGGGAACCCGCATTTCCAAGCAGATGTAAGTGACCATACATCAGTTAATAAAGGTCATTCAATCAACAAAGTTATGGCCGCTTGTTTTGACCTTTCTTTGTTAACGCATTATTCCGATAGCGAGTATTATCGCTTTAGCTACCATGATGGTTTACTTGAAAGCTTAGATGACCGTGTTAAGTTACGCCTTATAGATTCTTGGAGAAAGCTAGCAGAAGTTAACCATTTACAGTTAATTGTTACTGTACTAGATACTGACATCCCAGAAAATTCGCTAGGAAGTAAAGTTCATTTTAATGAAGATGAAATAATAAGAGAGTTAAACGATAAAGGGGATAATGGAAGACTGTTCAAGATGCCTAAGTTTTAATTTCAACTATATTCTCCGATAGAATCCTTCCCCTTTGGATCGGCAGACGACACTAAAAATGCCGATCCAATTATCGCCTCCTTGCTTAGTGAAATACGCTTCATTTTTCGTTGCAGTGGGATGCTTTAGCTTAATACTACACGATAGAAATATATACCCTATTCTTCATAGCAAGAGAGTACACTTTAGGTAGTTAACACACGGATGTTTGTGAATGCCAAGAAACAAAACCACTTTTATTGACCTGCTGGTAGAGTTACCATGGTGGGTATCGGTACTGGTATCCGCCTCGGCATATGTGGTGATGGCAAGTGTGTTGCCATCCATTCAAACCGATAACCAAATCAACGCCATGGTGTTGAAAGCTTTTATGCTCCCTGCCCCTTATATCGCTGGCATGATATTGCTCGCCGCCCCTTTTGCGCTTTTGAATGCTCGCCGTAAAGCCAAACAACTGGATACCCAGCGTAGTATCCAAACCGTGCGTGATTTGCACTGGCGCAACTTTGAAGAGTTGGTGGCCGAAGCCTATCGCAGGCTAGGTTATCGGGTAGCAGAAGGCGGTTATGGTGCCGATGGCGGTATTGACTTAGAACTACGAAAAGATGGTCAGCTTACCTTAGTGCAATGCAAACAGTGGAAAACGCAAAAGGTTAGCGTGAATGTGGTAAGGGAAATGTTTGGTGTGCTGACTGCGCATCAAGCTAACCACTTTATTATCATCAGTTCTGGCACCTTTACCCAACAGGCTATCGACTTTGCGGCAGGCAAACCTATCGAGCTGATTGATGGTCCAAAACTATTGGCACTGGTAAACGATGTGCAGGTTTCACCTCAGGTAACTATTGAAAAGCCCAAAACGTGTCCAAAATGTTCTGGTGAGTTAATAGAAAGAACGGCGAAACGTGGCCCTAATGCCGGTAATACGTTTTTGGGGTGTTCCAGCTTTCCGAAATGCCGTTATACCGAATAAGTAAGGATAGAGATGAAAGACCTGGATGTTCATAAGAAAGTGGCCGTACTGATTGATGCCGATAATGCTCAGTTAGCCAAGCTATCTCCCATATTGGATGAGATATCAGCGCACGGTCATGTACTCATAAAACGGGCTTACGGTGATTGGTCGGCCGACACCTTGAAGAACTGGAAGAAGCCACTTAATGAACTGGCGATCCAGCCTATTCAACAGTTTGCCTACACCACCGGTAAGAACTCCACCGATGCATCGATGATTATTGATGCCATGGACTTACTGTATTCCGACCGCATTGATGCTTTTGCATTGGTTTCAAGTGATAGCGACTTTACCAAGCTAGCCTCTCGGTTACGTGAATCGGAAAAGTTTGTGTTTGGCGTAGGAGAGAAGAAAACTCCGGTATCCTTCCGTAACGCCTGTGACGACTTCATCTTCACCGAGAACTTAAGTGCTGAGCAGGTATCAAATAGTGATACACCAAAGGCGGATAACGCAATATCCACCAATGGTGCAGAAGAACTGATTCCTGTTTTATTTAAAGCATGGGAGCTGTATCAGAACGATGATGGTTGGGTTAACGTTGGTCCGGCGGGAAGCTTCTTAAAACGCACAAAACCAGATTTCGACCCTAGGACATATGGTTCAGCCAAAGTAACCGGCGTGGTTGCTGGCCTGTCAGCCATATTCGAAATGACTAAGTTGAAAGGAAAAGGGGCGACAAATGGAATCTTCTATCGCCCCAAGATTGCAACGTCCTAATCAATTTCCCAAGGCGGCACATCATCTATTTTTAAAGCTTGTCGCCTTTTTACTATTCTGCGTTTCGGTGATATATCCTTTGAGTCGATTTAGTTGTTTCGCGAACACCTGCGCCGTTTTGATAGTTATTAAACGCTTCGTGAGCCTCTTCTAAACTGTCAAAACCTTTATAATCATTTCCCGAAAACTGATGTATTTGCTCTTCAGTTTCCTTCCATGATAGATATACCTCGGAGTTAAGATCCACAAATACGACATAAGCCGCTCTTCTGGAATTGCCTACTCGATTAATAATACTTAAGTCTCTGGCCATTTTAATCTCCTGTAAACAATGGCGTTAATTATTAATTACGCTTTACAGTTTTTGACTTGGCCGGTTTAGTCGCTGGAGATTTGAATAAAAAAAACCTTTAAAACTTGCCAGTAATGCAGAAAATTACCCTCCCATATCTGATACATATCGGTTGCCTGTTCGATAGGAAAAACGCCGAAAAGGTTTTGAAATACGCCAGCCTGAAAATCAAAATCGAGATCTTTTGCTAACTCTGCATAAGGGCCACTCCCAACGTAAACGAAGTCTGTGATGTAGCACGGGTGCCAAGTGTTATTTTGCCGTTCCAGTCTAATCTCGACAGGATGAAAACCTCCTTTCTCGGCCGAGTAAGCCGGGTCACGAAAGTTGATAGTCACATTATCACCCGAAATACCCTCTTCGTTGAGCATAACCGTTATTGCCTTAGTAAACTTGTGAGTAACAGGCAAAGCTAACCCTTCGCGGAGAATGCGCATAATTTGGTTCCTTGATGTTAATTTGAAATAGGTTGGCTTTTTGTCGAAGCCAGTCGCGTAAAAAGCTAATTTAGTTGTAT
>Ga0114932_10002927_pt1 | contig 17320 bp, 11 predicted proteins | sample 2SBtaG_2_FD_87286 | JGI IMG/M metagenome (GOLD analysis project Ga0114932, IMG submission 87286) | Deep subsurface microbial communities from Kolumbo volcano to uncover new lineages of life (NeLLi) - 2SBTROV12_ACTIVE470 metaG | ecosystem: Environmental > Aquatic > Marine > Volcanic ... | reverse complement strand
TCACTTTTACCAAATAGGCGAGCACTTGCATCAGGATTGACCATGGGCTTCATGTTTGCTAGTGGAGCTTTAGGGTCTTATCTTATAGGTTTGGCAGCTGACTACTATTCACTAGTAAGTGCAATGCAAATAAATGGTTTGCTTTGTTTGCTGGCAGCTGGTCTGAGTTTGGTGTTGCGTCGGGACGATACTAAAACCCTCCAGGCAAGTATATAGTAATATCAAACGATTCTATTACTAATATGGTTAAGTAAGTGTTTATGCAATTCCAGACAAAATATAGAAGTGATAATTATATATGACACAGTTTTCAGTTAGATTATGGATGGACACAAATCAATGATACGCTTAATTCGGGATAGTTACTTTCTGGCAGTTTCTTTAAATCATTTTGCCGTTGATTTACTCAATAGTCAGCTCGGAATACTAGTGGTATTTCTGGCACCAGTACTAGGGCTTGCAAACTCTGACATTGGCCTTATTGTTCTTATTTATACTTCTGTTGGTTCACTTACACAGCCAATCTTTGGTTGGTTGGCTGATCGGTATAGTACTAGATGGTTAAGTGGGGCTTCACTGATATGGATAGCTTTGTGGATATCAATTGCTGTATCCACAAACATTCAATGGTCGATCCCTCTATTGATAGTTTCTACTCTTGGGTCCGCCGGATTTCATGCGGCAGGCACAGAACGGGCAACCGAACGTGGAAGCATCATTATGCTTGGAAGAGCAGCTACGGCAGCATCTCTATTTTTCCTCTTTGGTCTTTCTGGGCACGCGATTGGGCCTGCTTTAGGTGGGTTTATCATAGAGAGGGTAGGTATGCAAGGTGTATTAGTGCTAACTGTCCTGGCTTTGCCAGTTGCTTTCAATTCGATCTACCGCTTATTTTGGTCTGCGGACGATCAAAGATTAGATTCGAATGAAACAAGTGTAACAAAGAAAGAAAATGTTTTCGAATTTCACAGAAACAGATGGGTGATTGTTGTGTTTGTCGCAATGATATTACTACGTACTGCACCAGGAATGACGTCGATGACGTTCTTGCCCAAGTTGTTTCAAGATAGGGGGTATGCTCCTGGAGCATATGGGGCTATCACGTCAGTTTATATGGGTGCTACTGCATTTGGCGGACTAGCTGGAGGAGTGTTAGCGGATCGATGGGGCCGGCTACGATTGATACTGTGGTCCTTGCTGTTGGCTGTTTTGCCAATGTATTATTACCCTGTTGTTACGGGACCTATCATATATCCAATTGTTTTTCTCGCTGGTGGTCTAAATGGCGCATCATTTTCTGTTGTAGTGGTATTGGCTCAGGCATTGTTGCCAAGTAGGCGTGCTTTTGCTTCAGGTTTGACATTGGGATTCATGTTTGCAAGTGGCTCTGTTGGTTCATATCTGTTCGGTCTAGCAGCGGATATATATCCTTTATCTAGGGTCATGCAAACAAATAGTGTTTTATGTCTTCTAGCTGCGTTGCTAACTTTGTATTTGCAGCGATACCAGTCATCCAACAAGGTTAAGGGTGCTAAGTAGGACTTTCGATGTGCTATATGGATGTCACTATATGATAATCATTAAGCAATAAGTAAATGTGGTGCTAGAGCAGGTATATTGTTATACTTATCAACACATAATTTCGGTTTGTGCGGTTATCATTCGGCGGAGAGTTTCTGATATGTTGAAGACACATACTTGTGGAGAATTAAAGCATGATTGTGTAGGTCAAGAGGTGACTCTTGCCGGTTGGGTGCATCGGAGACGCGATCATGGGGGCCTAACATTTATTGACTTAAGGGATCGTTGGGGTCTGGTGCAGGTTGTCTCTGATCCAGAGTATGCTGAAGCCCATGAAATAATGACTAGTCTTAGAGCAGAATATGTGATCCAAGTTTCTGGAAATGTGCGTGGACGACCAGATGGAGCCACCAATCCTGACATGGTTAGTGGGGACATCGAGTTGGTTGCTCAACACGTTGAGATATTAAATATTTCCAAGACCCCTCCTTTTGATATAAACAAAATGACCAGAGTAGAAGAAGGGCTTCGACAAAAATACCGTTACCTTGATTTGCGTCGCAGTCATATGTTGGCGAATTTGAGTTTACGACATAAAACTATAGCTTTTATAAGGGATCATCTCTCACGGTCGGGTTTTTTAGAAGTTGAGACCCCAATACTATTTAAGACCACTCCAGAAGGAGCACGGGATTATCTGGTTCCAAGCCGACTGCATAAAGGTAAATTTTATGCCTTACCTCAGTCACCTCAACAGTTGAAACAATTGCTAATGGTTGCTGGAGTTGAGAAATATTTCCAGATTGCACGTTGTTTTAGAGATGAGGATCAGCGGGGAGATAGGCAGCCGGAATTTACTCAGCTTGATCTGGAGATGTCGTTTGTAGAGCAAGAAGATGTGTTACAAACGATTGAAGTCATGATGAGAGATTTGGTTTCTAATTTGACTGATATGAAGTTCCAGCAGACACCATGGCCACGGTTTAGTAGTGAGGAAGTACTTAGCAGATTTGGTACAGACAAACCTGATTTGCGGTTTGGAATAGAACTGCAAGACGTAACTGAATTGGTAGCCGACAGTGAGTTTAAGATTTTTTCCAGTGCAGAAGCGGTAAAGGGTATTAATGCAGAGGGTTGTGGTACCTATACTCGCAAAGAGATTGACTCATTAACTGATTTTGTCAAGAAATATGGAGCTGGAGGTCTAGCTTGGGCTGTTGTTGGCGAAGATGGTAATATCTCACGCTCATCATTTGGTAAATTTATTGATGTTGTAACTATGGATGCTCTGAACAAAAAGATGCAGGCTACACCAGGTGACTTGCTATTGCTAGTAGCTTCTGACATCGATGTCGTGCATGATTCGTTAGCTGCTCTACGAGTGAAGATAGGTGAGAAGATAAACTCATATGACCCCAATATACTAGCGTGTTGTTGGGTGGTTGATTTTCCTTTATTCAATTGGAATGAACAGGAAAACCGCTGGGATCCTAGCCATCATTTGTTTACTGCACCACTGACTGAAGATAAATGTTATCTAGATACTGATCCGGGTAGAGTGCGGGGATCGCAATATGATATGGTGTGCAATGGTTATGAAATGGCTGGTGGCTCTATTAGGATTCATGATAGTTCATTGCAACAACAGATTTTTGGTCTGATTGGCCTGAAACAAAATGTGGCTCTTGATAGGTTTGGGCATATGCTAGAGGCATTCGAATATGGAACGCCACCCCATGGTGGGATAGCCGTTGGGATCGATCGTTTAGTCATGTTATTGGCTCAGGAAAAAAACATTCGTGAAGTGATCGCATTTCCTAAATCGCAACAGGCAACTGACTTGATGGTAGGAGCTCCGTCGTCTGCAGATGTTGATCAATTGAATGAGTTACATATCAACGTAGTGGATCCACCTGACGATATAATAGAGTAATTCTTGTAATGCTTGATAGTATTAGCAGTTCGTGTTAACATCTGATTGTACCCTGCTATGTTTGTGATGCCGTAAAAGATTCTGTGCCAACACTAACAAAATGGGCATTTAATTTTGATTACGATGCGATAGGCAATGAATCAGCCAAGGCAGACTAGTCAGTGCGATGCCCCGCCTGCCAAAAGCAGGCGCAGAATCAAATCAGCACACGACATGGCGGGGTTAGTTTTGAGTAAGAATAGTAGGGTCGCTTCTGTGTTTTTCTTGACACCTTCATAGCTGTTATGCTATTCTCCAACTGTATGATCGAAGGATTAGGTAAATTATGACGCAAATAGAACGTGTAACGGACGATGTTTATGTTTTTACGAGCGAATTGTATGCGCAGGTCACTGCAGGTGTAATAAATACGCGTCTGGGTGCAATTTTGATTGATACTTTGCCATATCCTACAGAAGCTCTTGAAATGAAACAGTTTGTAGAATCGCAGCTTTCATCACGAGTACGCTACGTGATCAATACACATTACCATGCTGACCATGTATACGGCACCTATATCTTTGCTGGTGCACAAGTGATTTCACATGAGCTTTGCAGAGAACTTTTATCTACTGTCGGTGTAGAGAGTTTAACGGCCGCTAAAGCCGAGTCTTCAGAATTAGCCAGTGTAAAAATCGTACTTCCCCAAATTACATTTGAAGGAGGAAGTTTTCGCCTACGATTTGGTGGAAAGACTATTATCCTGAATCATTCTCCAGGCCACAGTAAAGATGTGATTAATGTGCTCGTTGAAGGAGAACAGGTTTTATTTGCGTCGGATACAGTCATGCCTGTTCCTTTTTTTCCAGACGGTGATTTCAAACAACTACTTAAGTCATTAGAAAATATACTCACTATGGCGCCTGATCTCACTAATTTGGTGCAAGGCCATGGACCTGTAATACTACGTGGCGAGGTTGCATCATATGTAGAGAAAAAAATAAAATACCTGAAGACAGTCGACAGAGCTGTTAGGCAGGTGTTGAAACGCAGATATAGCAAGAAAGCACTAGCTAAGACAGATCTTGCTTCAGTAGACATAGATCGCGCTGTACTGGGCGGGCTTGCTGAAGAACTTCACTTGGGTAATCTGGAAACACTTTATAATCGCCTGAAACGGTACGTCAAACCCTATCCAAGCCGTAAACGTTAGACTGAATCGATGTGGCGAACTAAGAAATAACTATATTAGTAGCATGAGTATGATAGGTAAGGAAACATTAATATCTATTAGGGAAAGGGGATCAAAAAATCAGGGTTTGTAAAATGGTGTGGGGGAATGTGACGCTCTCGTCCCTAATAGGGCTGGGGGCGTTTACCGTTTTAGAATAGAATTGATTACCTAATCATGACCAAGTTACTGTATTTATCAGACTCATACCTGAAAGAATTTGAGGCAAATGTACTAGAAGTGTCTGAACAAGGGCATGTAAGACTTGACTGTACAGCGTTTTATCCAGGGGGAGGTGGCCAGCCCTTTGATCTTGGTACAATACAGTATGCTGACAATATATGTGCTGTTATTAAGATTACCAGGCAAAACGAACTTATATGGCATGTTGTTGATGGTGTATATACTCCAAGTGTAGGACAAACTGTAAAAGGTATTATTGATTGGGAATTACGTTACAAGTTGATGCGTACGCATACTGCTATGCATATACTTTGCGGAGTTGTATGGAGAGATTACGGTGCTAAGGTAACTGGTGGAAATATGTCACCTTTGCGTGCCAGGATGGATTTTGAATTTGAGAATATGCATGCTGCCTTAGTGCAGGAGATTGAAGAAAAAATCAACCTCGAAGTCAATGCCTCAAGGGACATTTTAGTGGAAATTGTTACTAGAGATGTGGCGTTTCAAATACCAGATTTGATACGTACTAAAATAAACTTACTTCCAAAGGGTATTAGGGAGGTGCGCACAGTAGAAATAGTAGGTCTTGATTTGCAAGCTGATGGGGGTACACATGTGGCAAATACAGCTGAGGTTGGTGCGATAAATGTGGTGGATTACAAGAGCAAAGGGAGAATCAACAAACGAATTGTAGTAGAAATTGGTGATAGTAAAATTTAATGAGATTTCAACCAGTAAAATCCAAACTTGATGTCGCTAAACTTGAGCTTGAAACACTTGATTTCTGGCAAACTAACGCTATTTTTGATCGCTCAGTACAATCCCGCGAGGGCAACGAAACATTTGTGTTCTATGAAGGACCTCCTACAGCTAATGGGATGCCAGGCAGTCATCATGTGCTTTCACGGGCTTTCAAGGACATATATCCTCGCTATCGAGCTATGAGAGGCTACTATGTGTTAAGAAGGGGAGGTTGGGATACTCATGGTCTGCCTGTTGAAATAGAAGTAGAAAAACAGCTTGGCATTACAGGTAAAGATCAAATAGAGGCTTACGGCATTGCAGAATTTAACTCGAAGTGTAGGCAATCAGCTTTTGAATATATACAGGAGTGGGAGAAGCTAACTGATCGGATAGGTTTTTGGGTAGACCTTGAAGATGCCTATGTGACCTTTAAAAATGATTATATAGAATCGGTGTGGTGGATCCTGAAGGAGTTATGGCATAAGGAATTGCTTTATCAGGGTTTCAAAGTGGTGCCTTATTGTGCGCGTTGCGGTACTGCATTATCCGATCATGAGCTCTCATTAGGTTATCAGGAAAATACTGAGGATCCGTCGGTTTTTGTCAAATTTCCACTAAAGGATGATCCGAACACTTCTCTTCTCATATGGACTACTACTCCTTGGACACTTCCTGGAAATGTGGGTGTAGCTGTTCACCCTGATATAGTCTACGTAACAGTGCAATTAGAAGAGGGTGAGCGCATTATTGTAGCTAAAGAATTGTATCAAGATGTGTTTAAGGAAATCGATCAATTCAATATTGTCGACGAAACTATAGGTTCAGAACTGCAAGGGTTACAGTATGAGGCTCCTTATAGTTTTATGCCTTTTGAAGGTGAAGCTCATTATGTAGTGCTGGCTGATTTTGTTACTACTGGAGAAGGTACCGGAATAGTACATATGGCAGCAGCATTTGGGGCAGATGATATGGCTATGGCAATGAAGTACGATCTGCCAGTATTAATGACAGTTGGTGAAGACGGGTGTTTTGTTGAAGAGATTACACCTTGGGCCTCTATGTGGGTTAAAGATGCCGATCCATTGATTACAGAGGATTTGCGAAAGCGCGAATTGTTGTTGAAATCTGATACTTATCTACATACTTACCCTTTCTGTTGGCGGTGCGATACTCCATTACTATATATGGCTCGCAGTACTTGGTACATAGCTACAACTAAACACAAGAATCGTTTGGTCGAACTTAATCAAACTATCAATTGGTATCCGTCACATATTCGTGATGGTCGTTTTGGAAACTGGTTAGACAATAATGTTGACTGGGCATTGGGGCGAGAGCGTTATTGGGGCACTCCTTTGCCGATATGGATCGACGAGGACGGTGATTGGTTGTTGGTCGGATCTGTCAAAGAGTTGTCAGATTTGGCCGATCGGGATTGTTCTGATCTGGATTTGCATAGACCATATGTTGATGACATTACATTTCCAAACCCAAAAACTGGTAAAACAATGCATCGAGTGCCAGAAGTTATAGATGTATGGTTTGATTCAGGTGCAATGCCATTGGCGCAGTGGCATTACCCATTTGAACATAACAAACAATTTCAAGAACAATTTCCTGCTGATTATATATGTGAGGCTGTTGATCAGACTCGTGGTTGGTTTTATTCATTGCATGCTATCTCTACTATGTTGTTCGATAGTGTTGCTTTTAAGAATGTTGCGTGTCTTGGGCTTATATTGGATGAATCTGGCCAAAAGATGTCTAAGTCTAAGGGCAATATTGTTGATCCTTGGGATGTGCTGAACATGCATGGAGCAGATGCTTTCCGATGGTATCTTTATACAGCTAGTCCGCCTGGTCAAGAAAGACGCTTTTCAGTAGATTTGGTAGGTGACGTGGTACGTAGTTTTACTCTTACATTGTGGAACACATATGTGTTTTTTGTGACCTATGCAAATTTAGATGACTGGTCTCCTGGCACACCCGATGAAGCTTCAACCAATGCTATATCTGAACTAGATCAGTGGATTTTGTCGGAGTTACATAACCTAGTTAAAGACGTAACTGATGCATTAGAGAATTACGATGCTACTGGTGCTACGAGGCCTATTGAGCGCTTTGTGGATTTATTATCTAACTGGTACGTGCGTCTATCACGACGCAGGTTTTGGAAAACTGAGGATGATAGTGATAAGCATGCTGCCTATGCAACATTGTATCAGTGTCTGCTTAGTGTTAGTAAGATATTAGCTCCTTCCATGCCATTTATATCTGATGCCATATATCGGAATTTGACCGGAGAGGAGGCTCTTGCACCAGAATCTGTACATCTTGCTGATTGGCCAGACTACAATCCAGATCTGATTGATGAAGAGCTCAATCGAGAAATGCGATTGGTGCAGAAACTTGTCTCGTTAGGCCATAGTGCACGTCAGAGCGCACAGTTAAAAGTGAGGCAGCCACTTGCAGAGGTAGTGTTTTGGGCGGGAAGTCATATGAAAGGTGAACTACTTGAAAGGTATTCAAGATTGATTTTGGATGAATTGAATGTCAAACAGGTACGATGGTTAGATTCTGCTGATGAGGCTGTTGTTTATACATTGCATCCATTACCTAAGCAGTTAGGACAAAAATATGCGAGTCGTTTCCCCAAGATCAAGGAAGCGATTAGCCGAGTTGATAGTGCAGAAGCAGCGGATAGATTGCTTGATGGAAAAAGCATTGTCATTGATGTTGAATCCGAAAAAATAGAAATTTTGCCTGAAGAGGTTGAGGTACGTGTTGAATCTAAAAAGGGTTTTGCTACTGCTGAAGCTGGAGGTCTGGTAGTAGGGTTGGTCACAGACTTGACTCCTGACCTAGTTCTAGAAGGATTGGCCCGCGAAGTGGTGCGTAGAGTGCAAGACTTGCGAAAGTCTAGTGGATTTGACATTTCTGATCGTATTCATATTACTTATGCTGGAACGAGTAACTTAGTTGACGCCATAGAACAGCACCGCGATTACATCATGGGAGAAGCATTAGCATTGTCATTGGTATTCAATGAGGATGCTAAGGGAGTAGTTGAGAATATAGGTGATGAGACGCTGACTCTACAATTGGACAAGGATAAATAAGTTCAATGAGATCTGTGATGGGCAAAAAATATATGCTCTATGTGGTTGCATTAATAGCTGTTGTTCTGGATCAATATACTAAGCTATTAGTCAGGCAAAATATGTTTATTGGGCAAACTATAGTTGTTCATCCCACGCTTCGCAATATATTTGACCTAACTTATACGACCAACACAGGGGTTGCTTTTGGAATGTTCCAGAAGATTGGTCCTGGTATCAGTGTGCTTGCTATATTGGTGGTTGCTATCATAATTTACTACAACAACCAGTTGTCTGAAAGTGATGGTTGGCTACGCCTGGCCCTGGGAATGCAGATGGGGGGTGCGATAGGAAACAATCTCATTGACCGTCTTTTTCTGGGCTCAGTTGTTGATTTCTTACATATTCATTATTGGCCGATTTTTAATGTCGCTGATTCATGTATTACAGTCGGAGTGATTATCATGGTCATATTAATGATTAAGGAAATTCGTCAGGAGAAACTGGTGCAACAATCTGGTTCAAATGACTGATCCTAAGTCTGCTAGTGCTGGAAATACTCAAGTTGTTAGGTTCGACGAATCAGATCGAGGTAAAAGATTGGATGTAGCCTTGGTGAAAGGTACATCAGGTTTATCGCGTTCACAAATCCAACGTTTAGTTAGCCAAGGCAATATATCTGTTGATGGTGTCATATCCTCTAAATCAGCTACTGTGCTTAATGGTAGTGAAACAGTTGTGATTCGTGTTCCGCCACCAGCACCGACATCGTTGTTGGCGGAGGATATTCCTTTAGATATTGTGTATGAGGACAATGATTTGTTGGTGGTTGATAAGCCTTCTGGAATGGTAGTTCATCCTGCATCTGGACACAGAACAGGCACTTTAGTAAATGCTGTTTTGGCACACGACCCAAATATGGCTGGAATTGGAGGAGAGCAGAGACCAGGGATTGTGCATCGTCTCGATAAAGACACTTCAGGAATTATAGTTATTGCGAAAAACGATCTTGCTCATAGATTTTTGCAGGCTCAATTCAAAGAGCGAACTGTCGAAAAAAGTTATCTAGGACTAGTTCATGGTGTGCCTCCGTCTGCCAATGGTCGTGTAGAAACTGCCATTGGCAGAGACAAGAAATTTAGAAAGCGTATGGCTATATATCATGAAAAAAGTAGTAAGACTCGATTTGCCGTAACTAGGTATAGTACAGTAGAGAAGTTTGATGAATGGACATTATTGGAAATTAAGCCTATAACTGGTCGTACACACCAAATTCGTGTACACATGTCTTATTTGGGTTGTCCTATTGTGGGAGACTTGCTTTATGGAAACCGTAGAATGGTTAGTGATTTGTATGGGTTACGGCGCCAATTTCTCCATGCGGCGCGCTTAAAAATTGCTATTCCAAAGGGTGATACTAGGATATTTAATAGCCCGTTGCCTAAAGATCTAGAGAATGTCTTGACGCAGTCCAGAGAGGTGTGAATCGCGAGGTATGATATATGGATATGATTGACCTACGGTCTGATACCGTTACTAAACCCACTCCCGCTATGCGGGAGGCAATGGCTAAAGCTGATGTTGGTGATGACGTATATGGTGAAGATCCTACAGTGAATCAGCTGCAGGATATCGCTAGCGAACTTACTGGAAAGGAAGCTGCATTATATGTTGCATCTGGAACTATGGGTAATGTCGCAGCCACTCTTGCTCATACTCGCAGAGGTGATGAAATAATATGTGGTCTTAAATCGCATATATATCGTAATGAGCAAGGTGCAATGGCTGCCTTGGCTGGTGTTCAGGCTCGCCCAGTAGAAGAAGAATATGATGGTACGTTGGATATTCAGAAAATTGAATCCGCGATACAGACTAGTGATGATCATCATCCTATTACTCGTGTAGTTGCTATAGAAAACACACACAACATTTGTGGTGGTGTACCTATTAGTCCCACATATACTGAGAAGTTGGGCGAACTTGCTGTAAAGCATGGTCTTATATTGCATCTGGATGGTGCTCGGATGTTTAACGCTGCTGCAGCACTAGGCGTTTCACCTAAGGAGATTGTCGGGCCATCTGATTCTGTGTCTATATGTCTTTCTAAAGGTCTATGTGCTCCTGTTGGATCCGTACTATGTGGTGACACTGATTTCATAGATAGGGCACGTAGGGCTCGTAAGGTTCTGGGTGGCGGAATGCGTCAAGCAGGCGTGTTAGCTTCTGCAGGTATTATAGCTTTGACAGAAATGTCGGGACGATTGATCGATGATCATCAAAATGCTAAATTGCTAGCACGACTTTTGGGTGAGGTACCTGGAATTTCATTGGAAAGAAATTCGGCATCAACCAACATGGTTTACTTTAATTTAGATGCAGGTGTACCTAATTCTGGACATGAAGTCAGTGATTCTCTTAGGCAAGAAGGCGTCTTGCTTGATCTAGTTGGCCCAAGCAGTTTCAGGGCTGTAACCCACTATGGAATAGATAGTAGCATGGTAGAAATTACAGTTCATGCACTCAAGCAAATTTTATCAAGTTAATTGCAATTGCACTGAGAGTTCTTGACTTGCGCTTCAAGGCGATGGTATACTGCGTCGCATTCTGTGGTCCCGTGGTGTAGCGGTTTAACATGCTGCCCTGTCAAGGCAGAGATCGCGGGTTCGAATCCCGTCGGGACCGCCTGACCTTCTAAGTCTTACATAAAGCGTTCTATGCCAAACGGTGCGATGTCACTTTCGATGTGTTGATCAAGGATCATTTGTGACATGATCTTTCCACTGTATGGTCCAAGAAGCAGTCCAGTAGAACCATGTCCAGTGGCAAGATAAAGGTTGTGTATGCAAGGTACTTTGCTTAAGATAGGTAGTTGATCATTTGTCATGGGTCGTAGTCCAACACGCACTGATTTTAATTCTGCTTGAGCGAGTCCGGGTGCTACCCTTAATGCCTCATGAAGTACTTCATGAATACCACTCGCAGTCGGTTGTGTATCAAATCCTGAATTTGTTTCTCTAGTTGCACCTACTACAATATTTCCTTGTGGCCATGGTACTATGTAGTGCCCATGAAATGCAGATACCATTGGCCAGTTGTCTGTATCTACTCCTTTCATAGCAAAGTGCATTATTTGGCCTCGCTGGGGTTCAACAGGGATGTGTACTCCTAGTTCATCTTCATATGCTTGTGACCATGCCCCTCCAGCAATTACCACTTTGTTTGCGTGGAAAGCACCAGCTTTAGTTATTACTCCTCCAACTTGGCCTTTTTGAAATAATAATTTTTCTACAGTAGTTTCTAGTATTTCTAACCCCTGTGCTTCAGATGCATGCTGTAATGCCTGTGTCAATAATCGTCCATCCACCCGAGCAGCTCTTTTATAATAGATGGCTTTTTGTACAGGTGCTAAGCAGGGGAAAAGAGACTTGGCTTGATGACTTGAGATGAGATGCAACTCTTCATCGCTCGGTTTTCCTCTTTGTCTCTTGCGCTGAAAAATTATATCTTTTGTCCTATCAAATTGTTCAATCTCACTATCGTCAATAGCTACAGTTAATATTCCACAACGATCATATCCTGTCGATGTTGGCTGCTTTGCCTTTAACTGATCTATAAGTGTTGGATAATAATCACCTGCTTTTATAGCAAGATCAACCCATGTCTTTAGGTGAGAACCGCTTGTCTCTGGTGAGAGTATGCCTGCACCAGCATCAGTAGCTCTACCTCGGTCTTTGCGGTCGACAAGCAGTACGTCAACTTTCTGGCTTACTAGATGGTAAGCGAGCGAGGTGCCGACTATACCGCCTCCGATAATGATCACATCATGTGCTTTGGAGTGGCCAAGCATTGCCTTACTTCTTCCTTGTTGTCAGAAAACAAGTCATGGGATGGAAATATACACCCCAGTGGTTGGGTTGGCAATGCTCCAGGTCATTAGAAGCAATATTGAGTGTCTCAAGTTGTCATATTGATAGTACAATGAGTTTATCTGTTTGCTACTAATCTATAGTTCAATTATTCTAAGTTCAATTATTCTACACAATTAAGTGGACTTTATATTTTATAAAAATTTTGCCGCGAGTTCGGTGAGATGGAGAATGTTCAACAATAATTTTGGACATTGTAAATTTTTGTTAAGGCGAGAAATATGAGTGAGAAATATGAGTAAAACATCTGCAAAAATGACGTACAAATCTCTCAAACAGTCAGTTGAAAATGTGTGGGAGAACCGGTTTTCTTCTATTGTGCGCGATAGGATATTTCAGCGACTTGTTTTGGCTAATTTACTTTGGTCTTTCACTCATTTTGCTTATGTTCTTGTGTCAGGATGGGTTGTATTCTTACTAACAAACTCACCAGCCAAAGTTATTCTCCTAACGTTTTTTCAGTTTTCAGCACTGCCAATAGTAGGACTATTCTCTGGTACATTGATTGATAGGATAGGTAACCGTATGATAATGATTGTTTCACAGGTTACATATACGTTTATTTATTTGGGTACAGCTCTACTTATTTTCTTAGATAGACTTGAATTTTGGCATCTTGCTGCTGCAGCAGTAGTAACAGGATTATGTTGGGCTATTGATTGGCCGGCGCGTAGGTCAATCCTAACGCATGTGGTTGGAGAAACACGAGTCACAGATGGTTATATAGTTGATTATTCTATACAGACACTTGGTCGCGTACTTGGTTCAGCCGCGGCTGGTATTGTTACGCAAGCTCTAGGGGAGGCCTGGTCTTTCATGAGTTTTGTAGGACTATCTTTCCTTGCAATAATTCTGATTAGCGGTTTAGCAAACTATCAATCTGGAGAAACAACTCGGTCAGTACCTGGTTTTACAAAAATCCGCTTCAAAGAAGTGTGGAATTATGTCAGTCGCAACAATATTATACTTGGCGTGTTGCTAGTGACAATGTGTATAAATTTTTTTGTGGTTCCTAACCGCAGTTTATTGCCAGTTTTTGCTAGTAGCGTGCTAGGTGGTGATGCATTGTACCTTGGATATCTTGCAGTTTCTTACTCGCTTGGCGGTTTTATAGGAATTTTCCTGACTTATTGGGGATTAGCCTATTATAAGAACACCAATTTGTTCATCATCGGTTCATTGCTTCAAGGAGTATCTTTCGCCTCATTTGCATTATCCTCTAATTTACTCCTTTCCATTGGTGTTCTGTTTTTGGCTGGTATAGGGTCAGCATATTTTGGTACTTTACAGAGTGAAATACTTCTTACTCAAAGTGACAGTAAGATGAGAAATAGCGTTTTTGGCTGGCTTGTGGTGGCAATTGGCCTGCAGCCCTTTGGTAGACTGCACCTGACGGCTATCACATCATTCTTGGGTGCTAGAATGGCTTTTGGCCTAACTGCTACCATTGCTGTTGTGCTGCTAGCAATAATTTCCTTGCGACTGTCTGGATTTTGGCAATCAAAGGCAGAAAAGTCATCTGGTTAATTATTGCTTTTCAATATGCTTAGTAATATACTATTCGTTGTTATTGAGCAGTATCATTTGGATAGCTACCAAATATTTGAGTCCAGCTCATATGTGATTTGAATCATATTAATTTGAGTATGGGCCAAGGTATATATTTACATGGTAAAAGCAGGATTGGTTGATACAGACTGAATTGTAAGCATATATATACTCGCAGTTTATTGTCTAAATTAGGGTGCTTCATGGGATGTATCAATAATAGAAAGAATATTATTTACTATAAAAACAAACGGGAGACATAGAAAATGGGCCGCAATCGCAAACATATCCGTGTGACATACAGTACATTGGGCAGTCCTGATCCTCTCTTGGATCAATATTATGAAGAGGATGTAGTCGCTGCTAAAACTGACTTTGGTCAGACATTTCCAATGTACATTAATGGTGAGTGGGTAAATGCCAATGACACCTTTACTAGCATTAGCCCAGCTGATACTAGTTTAACAATCGGTCATTTCCAAAGCGCAACTGAAGAAGATGTATCTGCTGCTGTACAAGCTGCTCGACAGGCTTTTCCAGATTGGAGTAATACACCCTGGCAGGAACGAATTGAGCTGCTAGAAAAAGTTGCTAATCTGATTAGTGAACGGTTATTTTTGCTGGGTGCTGTAATTAGTATGGAAGTGGGAAAAAATCGATTGGAATCAATTGGTGAAGCTGAGGAAGCAGCTGATTTAATTCGTCAGTCTATTAACACCATGCGCGAAAATGACGGATTTGTCAGACAGTTAGGGTCGGAGGACGATAGTATTAAGAACTATAGTGTACTGAAGCCTTATGGTGTATGGGGGGTGATATCACCGTTTAATTTTCCATTTGCATTGTCGGCAGGACCAGCAGGCGCTGCGCTAGTAGCTGGCAATACAGTGGTGCATAAGCCGGCCGATGATGCTCCATATACCGCATTTCTTCTGGCTCAGTGTTTTCAGGATGCAGGTATCCCATCAGGTGTTTATAACATGGTGACTGGCAGTGATGAGCCTGGAAAAGCCCTTGTCGCAAACGCTGATGTTAACGGAATCACCTTTACAGGCAGTTACGATGTGGGTAAGAGTATTTTGCATGAATATGGATCTGGCGGGGAGTATGTGCGACCGGTTGTAGCCGAAATGGGCGGCAAGAATGCTGCTATTGTTACTAAAAACGCTGACCTTGATAAAGCTGCTCAAGGAGTGATGCGTTCCGCTTTTGGTGCTACAGGACAGAAATGTACGGCATGCTCACGTGTGTATGTCCATAATGAAGTAAAGACAGAATTTACAGCGAAGTTGGTAGAGCTCACAAAGCAGATTAAAGTAGGCGACCCGACGGTGCGAGAGAATTATATTGGTCCTCTTATCAATGAATCGGCTTACAACTCTTATAGGACATATGTAGCCGATATTGCATCTGACGGAGAAATATTAGTTGGTGGGGAGACGCTAAGTGACCGCGGATATTTTGTCGCACCAACAGTGGTTGATAACTTGCCTTTTGACCATTATGCTTGGACTAAGGAGCTGTTTGTACCACTAGTAGTAGTAGGCGAATTTGAGGATAAAAAAGAAGCAATGCATATGGTGAATGATGTTTCACTTGGATTGTCTGCAGGAATATATACTGAGGATAGGAACGAGATACAATGGTTCCTGGACAATGTTGAAGCTGGTGTCATTTATGTTAATCGTACTGCTGGCGCTACCACTGGCGCTTGGCCCGGTTATCAGGCTTTTGGCGGTTGGAAAGGTAGTACGGGTACTAATAAATCAAACACGGGCAATTTTTATCTGCAGCAATATATGCGCGAGCAAGGTCAGACTATTGTTACTTGATTTGTAACATATTGTAGTAGCACCAGTTCATTAGTTGACGAATTCGTTGTGTAATACGTGGTAGAAACAAATGTTGCTGAGATTTTGGTTACAAAACTCAGGTGAAACAAATCGAATTCAATAAGAATTGTATAGTGTTAAATTCAGTACAATGGACTCTTTGATCGTGTTAATCTGCATTGCTTAACTATAAAGGTGCAATTGATAAGCGAAAAAACTGAAAGTGCCAATATAGTGATTGTTGGGGCTGGTATCGCGGGTATATCGGCAGCATATCATCTTGCAGTCAAACAGGGCATGAGGAATGTCGTCATGATTGATGAAAGAGATCCTCTAACCCTTACTAGCGATAAATCAATGGAGTGTTACCGTAACTGGTGGCCGGGACCAAATGATCATATGGTCTGCTTCATGAATCGCAGTATAGATCTTATGGAGGACTTAGCCCGAGATACTGAAAATTTGATTCATCTCAATCGACGTGGTTACCTATTCATGACAGGAGATGAGAATCGAATAAATATGATCCAAGATGCTGCTGTTGAAACATCGTGTTTTGGCGCTGGACCCCTTCGTATTCATGCCGGTGGATCAACTGTAACTGATTATGCACCGTCTCCTGCTTGGGGTTTTGAAAATCAAGGCACTGGGGCTGACCTTCTATTAAATAGGCAATTAATTGCTAAGCATTATCCATATATTACACCTGATGTAGTTGCAGCTCTTCATGTGAGGCGTGCTGGTTGGTTTAGTGCTCAGCAGATGGGTATGTATATGTTGGAGCAAGCACTAGATCATGGTGTTCGTATTTGCAAATCGAAATTGACTAGCATTGGACTTAAGTCGGGTCATGTGGACACTGTGCATCTACAGAGTGCAAACCAAACATACAGTATTAATACTGAAATATTGGTAATAGCGGGCGGTCCTTTTGTTAATAAGATTACTTCTATGATTGATATCAAACTACCAGTATCTAATGAACTTCATACTAAGATGGCTTTCCAAGACTACCAAGGCATAGTGGGTCGTGACGCACCATTGATGATCTGGGAAGATCCGGTATATTTGTCGTGGTTACCTGATGAGCGTGCCGAGTTGGAATCAGATGAAAGCGTCCGATGGATGTTAGAGGAGTTTCCGGGAGGGATGCATTTTAGGCCCGACGGAGGTGTGAATAGCCCCATCCTTTTGATGCAGCTGTCTTATGGTGTTGACGTATCTGAACCGGTCTGGCCACCAAAGTTTGATCCATTTGTAACTGATATTCTAGTGCGTGGATTGATGCCTATGGTACCGGATTTATCTAGATACATCGGTAAAAT
>Ga0114932_10002925_pt1 | contig 17328 bp, 17 predicted proteins | sample 2SBtaG_2_FD_87286 | JGI IMG/M metagenome (GOLD analysis project Ga0114932, IMG submission 87286) | Deep subsurface microbial communities from Kolumbo volcano to uncover new lineages of life (NeLLi) - 2SBTROV12_ACTIVE470 metaG | ecosystem: Environmental > Aquatic > Marine > Volcanic ... | reverse complement strand
CGAATGGGATTCGATCCCACGACCTAACGCTTACGAGGCGTTCGCTCTACCAGGCTGAGCTATCGAGGCACGAACGATTTGTAGTCAGAGTTTATAAAAAGCCTTTGCGATTTTCAATAGTGAAAATATCAATATCTGGAATTAGAGGAGTTTTTGGAAATGATTTTGTGCCAAAAGATATTTTGAGATTTTGTAAGAATTTCTCTACATTGATTGAATCAGGAGAATGTGTTATTGGAAGAGATACTAGACCCACAGGAGAAATAATTATGAATTATGTTTCTGCTTCATTAATGCAAAGTGGTATCAAGGTATACAATCTAGGAATTGTTCCTACTCCAGTTGTATTCAAAGAAGCAAGAAAATATGGTTCAGGGATAGTAATTACATCTTCTCATAATCCAATCGAATGGAATGGTTTAAAATTTATTTTAAATGGAAAAGGAATTAATGAAAAAGAATTAGAAATCATAAGTAATAATCAAGATATTTCTAATTCATCTATAGGTAATGAAACATTCATTGAATCAGATTATATCTCAAAAGCTAGTGAAATTATTGGTAATGTAAAAAATAATCCAGACGTCACAATAGATATTGGAGGAGGCGCTGCAAATAATTTTGCAAAAACATTGCTTGAAAAAATTGGTTGTAAAGTAAATTCAATAAATGAAAACATAATAACATCATCAAGAGGACCAGATCCTACATCAGATAATCTTGATGAACTGATTAAAAATACAAAAAATATTGGTTTTGCATATGATTTAGATTCTGATCGTGTAGTAGTAGTAAAAGATGGAAAAAAGAAATCTCCAGATGTCACAGTTGCTCTCGGTGTAATTAAATCAATGGAACTGGGATACAAAAAATTTGTACTTAGCATAGATAGTAGTATAGGGATTGAAAAATACATTGTAAAAAATGGAGGAAAAGTTTGGAGATCAAAAGTAGGAGAAGCAAATGTAATCAAAACAATGATAGAGAATGAAGCTGATGCTGGTGGTGAAGGTAGTAGTGGTGGATTTATTTTGCCAGAATTTAATTTTTGTAGAGATGGTCTCTTGACTTCTGGTTTAATTGCAACTATGCTTGATCAAGATTTTGATCAAAAATTAGCTTTTTTTGAAGAATATAAACAAGTTAGAGAAAAAATTTCATTTCCTATAAAATTTCATAATAAAATTATAGAACAATTAACGAAAAAATTAGAAAATAAATACGAATTAATTTTACTTGATGGGATTAAATTCAAAATAGATGAAGATAGTTGGGCATTGATTAGAAAATCAAACACAGAAGATATTATTAGAATCTCTATTGAATCAAATAATGAATCAAAAATTAATAGTATTAAGAAGGACATTACAAAATTATTAAATGAGAGTTATGAAGAAATTAAGTGAAAAACAAATTATTAGATATTTTCAAAAACAAAATTTAAAAAAATTTGTTGCCGAAGATATAGAAATTTTTAAACTTGGAAAAACAAATTGCGCAACAAGTGTAGACACACTAGTACAAAGTACTGATATGCTTCCAAAAAGTGATTTTTCTGATATTGCAAGAAAAAGTATTGTATCTAGTGTTAGTGATTTTGCAGCTAAAGGTGTAATACCAAAGTTCTGTATTGTTTCATTATCACTCCCAAAAAATATTTCAACAAAACAAGTCAAAAAATTAGCAACTGGTTTTACTAAAGGATGTAAAGAATTCAATCTAAAATTATTAGGTGGGGATACAAATGAAGGAAAAGAACTTGTAATTCACTCAGTTTTATTTGGATTGGCAGCCAAAACTATCTCAAGAAATAGTGCAAGAATTGGAGATATTATAATAACTACAGGACCATTTGGTTATCAGGCAGCAGCAATAGAAATCATAACTAAAAAAAGAAAAAGTAGTAAAAATTTTCTTAAAAAATCAAAGAATTTGTTTGATAGACCTATACCACGCTTAGAATTTGGATATATGTCTAGAAATTTAATTTCTTCATCAATGGATTCTAGCGATGGTCTTTCAACATGCCTAAATGAATTATCATTACAGAGTAAGAAACAATTCGTATTGACAAGCCTTCCTGTAAATTCAGATTTAATAGATTTTTCATTCAAAAATAAAATAAATTTTGAAAAATTTGTATTTAATGGAGGCGAAGAATTTGAATTAGTGTGCACAGTATCACCACAAAATTTACCAAAAATTAAGAATATTGCTAAAAAGAAAAAAATCACTCTATATGAAATTGGGTATGTACAAAAAGGTAAAAATGTTATATATGAAAAAAATGGAAAACGATTTATAATTTATGATAAAGGTTGGAAACATTTTCAAAGATAGATTTTGATGTATAATTAAAAATTAGTCTAGAATATTGCTATACAAACGAAGTAAAACGATTACAAAACTATTGTTTTATAAAGCCATTAAAGTGTGGATTTTCATTGTCTGAAACAGAAACTATGGTAGAATCTGAACAAGTAGAGGAAATTTCTAAAGTCGAAGATACAACAGATAATACTGAAGCAAAAGCTGAAGCAAAAGCTGAAGAAAAAGCTGAAGAAAAAGCTGAAGCAAAACCGCAATCAGAAACTAAAGTTCAAGATAAATGGGGAATTGCACATATCTATAGTAGTTACAATAACACAATTATTCATATAACAGATCTTACAGGTGGTGAAACTATTTCAATTAGTTCTGGAGGTCATCATGTCAATGCAGATAGATATGAATCATCACCATTTGCAGCTATGAAAGCAGCTAACGTTGTTGTTGAAGGAGCAAAAACGAAAGGATTCACAGGACTACATATCAGAGTACGAGCAGTTGGAGGAGTTGGTTCTAGAGTACCAGGACCTGGTGCACAAGCTGCTATTAGAGCACTAGCAAGAGGAGGATTTAAGATAGGAAAGATAGATGATGTTACACCTATTCCTCATGATACTACAAGAAAGAAAGGCGGAAAAAGAGGAAGAAGAGTTTAGATTTCTTCATCTACAAGCTTTACTCTAATTTTACATCCTCGCGACTCAAAAAAATCACTGATAAAATTTCCAAATTTTTCTTCAGGTTTATTGCCCTTTGTTTTTTTTATCACATCAGAAAATTTTTCTGATATTCCTAGATATAGATTTGAATTAATAGCAATTGAAAAAAACGTCCAGCCAAATTTTGATATAGGTTCACTAAGTGCATATCCGTCAGAAAATTTACAAAGTTTTTGAATATCATTCATTCCTTCTATAACTAGCAGTTTATCATCATCAAATTTTGTTGTACTAAATTCAAGAAGATAGACCATTATTTATCATCATCACCATAATCAGTATTTTCTGCTTGATTAACAAATTTTTCTGAAATTGACACAAATTTTCCATCTTTCTCAACATTAATCTTATTCTCCATCCTAACACGAATTCCTACAGAACGAAATAATGTTAACAATTTTCCACCATCTAATATTTCGTCTATTTCACCAGACATGATTAATTCTGCTAATTTATCCACTATAATTTTTGTTTCATTTGGGAATTGTGATTCAGCGTTATTTAGAACCTCTAATCCTCTATAGCCAAGTTTTTTTATGATCTGTTCTCTTGGTGTAATTTTTTGTTCATTATTATGATTAGATTCTTTTTCTTGATTCTCTTTGTTATCCTGTATTGCAAGGTTTTTTTGCATCTCAGCTAAACGTTTTGCTTTTAACATTTCTAATTCCTTGTCGTCCATATTCATCCTTTTATCACACCAATTGGTACTAACTTAGCTACTTTAGTAGCTATTCCTAGTTCATGTGAAACATTTACTACTGAATCCACATTTTTGTAAGCTTCAGGTGTCTCTTCAACTACTCCATCACGGGTAAGTGATTTTATAAAAATACCTTTATCATTAAGCGATTTTTTTACTTGTTCTTCAGTAAAATCTCTTCTTGCTTTAGAACGTGACATCATTCTACCTGCTCCATGTGCTGTAGAACCAAAACTTTTACTCATAGAATTCTCTTTACCAAGTAAAATCCAACTTCCAGTACCCATTGAACCAGGAACTAGAACTGGTTGACCTAAATCTCGATATTTCAATGGAACTTCCTCTAGATTTGCTGGAAATGCTCTTGTTGCTCCTTTTCTGTGAACAACAACTCGCCTATTTTTACCATCTATTTTGTGATTTTCGACCTTAGCAATATTATGTGCAACATCATATACTAATTTCATATCTAGATCGGATTCTGTCTGAGTAAATATACGTTCAAATGATTTTCTTGTCCAGTGAGTAATCATTTGTCTATTACTCCATGCAAAATTTAATGCTGCAAACATTGCTGCTCTATACGATTCACCCTCTTCAGAATTATTTGGAACACATGCTAATTCTCTATCTGCTAAATTGATATTATATTTTTTTTGAACTTGTTCAGAAATTCTTAGATAATCACTACAAACTTGATGACCAAATCCACGAGAACCACAATGAATGAGTACTGTTACACTGCCTTTTTTTATTCCCATTCTTTTTGCTGCTTCTTCATCATGTATTTCTTCAACACGTTGAACTTCAAGAAAATGATTTCCAGATCCAAGGCTTCCAAGTTGTGGTGCACCACGTTTTCGTGCTTTATCTGAAACTTTGTTAGGATCTGCGTTTGCTATCTGACCATTCTCTTCACATACATTTGCATCATCGCTTACACCATAGCCATGTTCAATAGCCCAATTAACACCTTTAACCAAAACTTCATCAAGTTCTGATTGATTCAATCTCACAGCACCTTTAGAACCTACACCAGATGGTATAGATTTGAAAAGATCATTAACCAATTCACCGAGTTTTGGTCTAACTTGTTCTTCAGTGAGATTTGTTCGTAAAAGTCTAACACCACAATTTATGTCATAACCAACTCCACCAGGACTTATCATACCTTCATCTGCATCCATTGCTGCAACACCACCAACAGGAAAACCATATCCTTCATGACCATCTGGTAAAACTACTGCATGTTGTTGTATACCAGGTAAAGTTGCAACGTTAATTGCTTGTTTAATAGTTCTGTCAGTCATCATTTTCTTTATCAATACTTCATCAGCGTAGATAGTTACAGGAACTTTCATGCCTAATGATGAATCAGCTTCGATTCTGTATTCCATATTACCAATTTTTTTTGGTTGTAAATCAGTCAATTAGATATACAAAGTTGTGATACAGGCAATTTAAATCAAATTCAAAATTATTAAATAAATTAAAATGAAATGATAATATCATAATAATATGAAAAAAGCAATAGTGTTAGGTGGCTCAAGAGGAATTGGTAAGGCAATTTCAGAATCACTGAAAACACTGGATATCGATGTTGTTGCAGCATCTAAGGCTGATATTGATACATCAAATATGGAAAGTGTAAGAAAATTTTTGCAGACTTATTCCAATACAGATATTCTTGTACTTAACACAGGAGGACCACCTGTTAGAAAGTTTGATGAAATATCTGAAGATGATTGGAATCATTATCACAATCAATTATTTGTAGGATTTTGTACAATATTACAAAAAATTTCAGTAAATGATAATGGGTATATTTTTGTGATAACTTCAAATGTAATAAAAGAACCAAATGAAAAATTAATTATTTCAAGTGCTTATAGAGCTTCATTTTCTAGTGTTTTTAAAATTCTAAGTAAGGATTTTGCAAAAAGGGAAATTAGTTGTATCAATATTGCACCAGGTCCAATCAATACGGATAGAACTAAAGAATTAATTGATAATGTAGATGAATTTGTAGATACTCTTCCAATGAAACGCTTAGGAAAACCAGAAGAAATTGGAAATTTTGTAAAATCAATTATTGAGAATGATATCAAATATCTATCAGGCGTAGTGATTAATTTTGACGGTGCAAACTCAGATTTCATTTTTTAAACAGACATAGGTTTATTTTTGTAAAAGTTTTAGAAATAACATTGGCAATTTTACCTATAGATAGTGGTCGTTATGGAACAAAAGAAATGCTTGATATTTTTAGTGAGCAAAAAAAAATTGATTATCAATTAGAAATTGAAGCTGCTGCTGCATTATCACAGAGTGAAATAAAAATAATTTCAAGAAATGTAGCAAATGATATTGCAAAAACTGCAAATTCTGGAAAAATCACAAATAAACGAATTAAACAATTAGAAGCAAAAAGTGATCATGACACTGCTGCATTAGTAGAAGCATTAGCAGAAAAATGTAAAAAAGAATCAAGACCATGGATTCATTATGGTCTAACAAGTAACGATCTAGTAGATACAAGTAATTCATTACAAATGAGAGATGCAATAAAGATTATTCAGCCAAAAATTTCAAAACTATCTTTACTTCTTGCAAAAAATGCTCTAAAATACAAAAATGTTCCAGCAGTAGGAAGAACACATGGACAACATGCTAGTATAATTTCATTTGGACTAAAATTTGCAAATTGGGCGTCTGAAATGTCTACTCACTTAGAAAGATTAGATGAAATAAAAAAACGAATTCTAATATGTAAAACCCTTGGTGTAGTTGGAACTGGCTCTTTAATGGGTAAAAATGCAGTTAAAGTACAAGAAAAAGTATCACATAAACTTGGACTCTTTCCTGCAAAAGTAACTACTCAAATAATTCCTAGAGAAAGATATGCCGAATATGTATTTCAATTATCATTAATGGGTGCAACTTTGGAAAAAATTGCTATAGAAATTAGAAATTTGCAAAGAACTGAAATTGGAGAAGTTGCAGAACATTTCAAAAAAGGTCAGATGGGTAGTAGTGCAGTTCCCGTAAAAAGAAATCCAATTAAAAGTGAAAGAATATCTTCATTATCAAAACTTCTACGAAGTCAAGTCAGTACATCTTTTGAAAATATTCCTTTATGGCATGAAAGAGATTTATCAAATTCTGCAAATGAAAGATTCATTCTTCCTATGACATCAATTCTTCTTGATGAAATGTTAGAAACTATGATCAAAATTATTACAAATCTCCAGGTTAATACAAAACGTATTAAAGAAAATCTATACATTACAAAAGGACAGATTTTTGCTGAGTTTGTGTTAGAGGCATTAATCAAAAAAGGAATTCCACGATTAAAAGCATACAGAGATGTACAAAGAGTAGCTTTTAGTGCGCATAAAAAAGAAATTGATTATATGAATGCACTAAAAAATGATAAAATTATCTCATCATCACTATCAGACAAGGAAATAAAATCAATCTTTGTTGCAGAAAATCATCTTGGTGCATCACTTGCAATAATTAATAACGTTGACAAGCATGTAAAAGTAAATTCTAAGAAGTTTTTCTAGATTTCAATAAAGACTTGTGTATTTGAGTACCATATTGTAATGCTTTTTTCTGTTTCTGAGCAGATATTTCAGGTACATTACAATCCATAGCAAGTTTACGAATAACATGTTTTCGCAATAGATCATCAGAGCTATGTATTTTTTCACTGATTGGAATTTTTTTTGCGTATTCAATAAAAGAATTAGTTAAGAGTGGTTGCACTATTTTTATGTCAAATTCTGAAGTTACATTATTTACTGCAATCATCATTTTCTTTTCATTTTCTAATTTTAATTCCATCATCTTCATTACTTCATCTTCACTAATACCAATTGCTTCACGATACAAATTATAACCACAAAATAATTCATCTATTCCATTTGCAGTCACAACTGTTTTCAAATCATACTGCTTTGCTAATACTGATACATAATAGAAAGCAATGGAATTTTCATTCCATGAAAGATTATCAGTGTTTATTGTATTGTAAATTTTTAGGGAAACCTCTTTAAAAGTTTCAGGTGTTATTTCTAAAATATTATGTGAATAATCTAAAATTTTATTCACTTCTTTTGCAAAAATAATATCATGTGAATCATGAAATCCTATTGTTAATAGATGAACATCATATTCCATATCATGTAAAATTTTTGCCAATAAAGTGCTGTCTACACCACCTGAAAATGCAACAGCAATTTTTGTATCATCTACTGTTTTTCGTATTGAATTTTTTATTTCTAGTAATAGTTCCTCATTCATATTTTCATCAAAATATCTAATAATTTATTATTGATCATTTATTCAAGCATAGTATGACATTGTTGAAACTTACTGAAGAGCAAATTCAAACTGAAATAGAAAAACTGTCTAAATGGTCAGTAGTAGATGGTAAACTGCACAAAGATATCGAATTTTCCAGTTTTAACGAAGCTTTTGGTTTTATGACAAGAGCGTCAATGGAAATTGAAAAAATGAATCATCATCCAGAGTGGTTTAATGTATACAATAAACTTACAATTGATTTGATGACTCACGATGCAGGTGGTATTACAGAAAATGACATTAATCTTGCAAAAATTCTTGATTCACTACTTTAGAGATTTATAGAGAATAATCAAACATAAAGAATGGAACCAAAAATAAATGAAAAAGCATGGGAACCAAAGCTTGAAGAACAAATTTTAAAAAATTGGAATGACACTGGACTTTATGATTTTATTTTAGAGGATACTAATTATACAATTGATACACCACCTCCATATCCCTCAGGGAGACCATGGCACATAGGTGCAGCATCACACTATTCCCAAATAGATATGATTGCAAGAACTGCAAGAATGTCTGGAAAAAATGTCTATTTCCCAATAGGAATTGATAGGAATGGTTTACCTGTTGAACTTTACACTGAAAAAAAGCACAATATAAGAATGCGTGAAACTGAAAGAGGAGAATTTCTTGAATTATGTAAAACTGCATTAGATGACTTGGAAGCAGAAATGATTCAGATAATGAAAACCCTTGGAATAAGTGGCGATTTTAAAAATTATTACAGAACAGATAGTGAAGAATATAGAAAATTTACACAATCTACATTCATTGATCTGTGGAAAAAAGGAATAATCTATCTTGCAACAAGACCAAATAACTATGATTGGGTATCAGGAACAACAATTGCTGATGCAGAAATTGTTTATGATGAAATTCCAACTAAATTAGTTTACATGAAATTTATAATAAAAGACACATCTGATGAGATCATAATAGCAAGTACTAGACCAGAATTATTATGTGCATGTAAAACTGTTATAGTGAATCCAGATGACTCTAGATATTCAAAATTAATTGGTAAAAAATTGATTGTACCTATAACAAATAATGAAGTTGAAATTAGAACACATCATTCAGCAAAAATGGAATTTGGTTCAGGTGCTGTAATGGTTTGTAGTTATGGTGATCAAAATGATGTAGCGTTATTTAGAGAATTACAATTGGATGAAGTTGTAGCAATAGGATTAGATGGAAGAATGACAGAATTTGCTGGTGATTACAAGAGCCTTAAACCAAAGCAAGCTAGAACAAAAATAATTGAAGATTTAGAGAATGCTGGATTTGTTGATAAAATTGAAGATATCTCTCATAGAACTCCATTATCTGAAAGAAGTAAAACTCCAATTGAGATAATCCCAATGGAAGAATACTACCTAAAGCAGAAAGATTCTATTGATAAAATGAAGCAGATTGGGAGTGAAATCAAATTTTATCCTGAAATGCATCAGCAAATCCTAATGAATTGGCTTGATTCCATCTCAATTGATTGGCCAATTTCAAGACGTAGATACTATGGAACAGAAATTCCAATATGGTACTGTAAAAATTGCTCAGAACCATTTGTACCAGAACCTGGAAAATATTACCGACCATGGTTAGACAAATGTCCTGCAGATAACTGCAAAAAATGTGGAAGTGAGGAATTTGTTGGTGAAGAAAGAACATTTGATACTTGGATGGATTCAAGTGTCTCTCCGTTATTTATTACAAAATATGGTATAGATGATAATTTCTTCAAAAAAACATATCCTACAGGAATTAGACCACAAGCAAAAGATATTGTTAGAACATGGTTATACTATACACTTCTACGGTGCGAGAAATTAACTGGAGAGAACCCATGGTCTGAAGCATGGATTATGGGTTACGGATTAGATGAGAAAGGAATGAAGATGAGTAAAAGTAAGGGTAATGCATTAGATCCGTTACCAATAATTCAAAAATCAGGTGCTGACACCTTTAGATTTTGGAGTGCAAGTGAAATTAATCATGGTTATGATTTTAGATGCTCTGAACAAAAAATTGAATCAACAAAAAAATTTCTAAGTAAATTATGGAATGTTTCAAGGTTTCTATCTAGCTTTCCTGTAATTAGTTCAGCAAATCTGACTGATGCAGATGAGTGGATACTCTCTGAGCTTGATAAGCTAGTTTTAGAGTGTAAAGAGGGATATGCAAAATATAATTTCTTTACTCCAGCAATTACATTGAGAGAATTTACATGGAATATTTTTGCAGCACATTATATTGAAATGGTAAAAGCAAGAGCATATGGAATAGGATTCAATGATGAAGAAAAAAATTCTGCAATATACACTTTACATAAAGTACTATCAACAATTTTAAAACTTTTAGCACCTATTACACCATTTATTACAGAATACTTGTGGCAAGCACTTTACTCACAAGATAGTATTCACAAAGAAAAAATTCCAGATTCAGAAGGGATGAAAGATTTAACGCATTTTACACAGCAAATAATAGAATTTAATTCTAAAATCTGGAACGAGAAAAAACAAAAAAATCTTTCACTCAAAGATTCAGTAGAAATTAATGTTCCAGAAAATTTACGACAGTTTAAAAAAGATTTAATTGCAATGCATAATCTAAAATCAGATTAAGATTTTGATTCTTTGACCATTTGAATAAATGATTTGTGCAACGAAACATCTCTTGTTAATTCTGGATGGAATGATGTTGCAATAATATTTCCTTGTTTGACAGATACAATTTTTTCCTCGAATTTTGCTAGAATCTGAACATCTTTTCCTACTTCTGAAACAGATGGTGCACGTATGAATACGCCATTAAACGAGGATATTCCAATAGGAGTAAGAGAGATTTCTGCTTCAAATGAGTCTTTTTGTCTTCCAAAGGAATTTCTTTCGATTTTAACATCAAGTAAATCAAGTAATGGTTGTTCAACTTCACCAACAATTCTATCTTTAGAGTTTTTTGAAAGTAAAATCATGCCAGCGCATATGCCAAATACTGGCATTCCAGATTCAATTTTTTCCTTAATTGTTTTTAGTGCACCATTAACTAATGACATCTGACCAATCATTGTACTTTCTCCACCTGGAATGATTAGACCATCTAATTTGGAAATTTGTTCAGCAGTTTTAACTTGACTAACTGCACCATCAATACCTAATTCACTTAATGATGCCATAACTGAAAGAAAATTCTCAGTTACATCACCCTGTATTGCCAATATACCAATGTTTAATGTCATACTGAACCACCACGTTCTTGCATTTTCAATTCCAGATCTTTAACATCAAGACCAAGTATTGACTGTCGTTCATCAATCATTTTTTGCGCTTCTTTTACTTTGTCAGGTTCTTCCCAGAATGTTGTTGCAAGAACAACTGCTCTAGCTCTTTCTTTTGCATCTTCTGCCTTGAAAATTCCTGAACCAACAAAAATGCCATCACAGCCAAGTGACATTAAATATGCTGCATCAGCTGGTGTTGCAATTCCGCCAGCTGCAAAATTCACAACTGGTAGACGTCCAATTTTTGCAGTTTCTTCAACAAGACTATAAGAAACCTTTAGTTCTCTAGCCATTTTAACCAGATCCTGCTTATCACCAGAATCGTAAATACTTTTTATCGTACGAAGTTCATCATTAACTTTTTTGATATGAGTTATTGCTTCTGCAACATTTCCAGTACCAGGTTCTCCTTTAGTTCTAATCATAGCTGCACCCTCTTCAACTCGCCTTAGTGCTTCACCAAGTGATCGTGCACCATTAACAAAAGGTGTTGTATAATCCCATTTCCAAATATGATGATATTCATCGGCGGGTGTTAATACTTCTGATTCATCAATCATATCTACATCAGTTTCGGCAAGTACATTTGCTTCATACACATGACCAATTCTACATTTTGCCATTACTGGTATTGTAACATTATCCATTATCTCTTGAATTATTCTAATACTTGCAGTTCTTGCTACGCCACCTGCTTTTCTTACATCTGATGGCAGTTTATCTAAAACCATAACTGAAACTGCACCTGCTTCTTCAGCAATTAGAGCTTGTTCTACAGTTGTAACATCCATTACAACACCATTTTTCAACATATGTGCAAAACCTCGTTTTAACGTAGAGGTTCCTCTAGAGATTGAGTTAATCTCGTTAGATTCTCTAATTTCTCCTTTAGAATTTGGAATATCTCCAGAAAGTGGAATCACATAACTAGTAATTTTTATTAATATTTATTCTCTCGCAATAGTTAACTACTGAATTTTTATTCTCTTATGCTGCTTAAAATATTTTCAAGTTGAATTTCTACTTCACTAATAATAGGAGGAATTAGTTGTTCTGTAGCAGTTTGTTCTGGCCAAAAAAGCTGATTTGTTTGTTCATTATAGGTAATTTTAACACCAAATTTTACAAATTCATTTATTTCATCTTTTATAATAAATGAATCAAAAGGAATTGCCATAAAACCAGTTTCTTTAATCATTGCAATTAATCTCATTCGTTTTTCAGAATCAATTTTAGAGACATTTTCTGTTACAGATATTCCTTCATTTGTTTGTGTATATTGCATGTCACCATTATTTTTTATTACAAGAATTTCAGTTTGTTGTGCACCAAGTCTTTCTGTAATACCAAACGAAACTTTTGTTAAATGATGTTTTGTAAATTCAATTTCAACTTGATCGTTTGGATCAATGGCGGTCTTTGGAATTTCTGGATTTGTAAGTGGAATGATTAAAAGAATTGCAAAGATTATAGGAATTGCACCAACAAGCAATAAAACAGGTTTTACCATTTAAGACCAAATTGATGTATGAGTGCAATAAATCTTGGTAATAGTTAAAATTCAAGAAAGATATTTCGATTCTTGTGGGTTCGTAGCCTAGCCTGGTAGGGCGACGGTCTCCAAAACCGTCGATCATCGGTTCAAATCCGATCGGGCCCACTTATGATATTTTATTTTTTAATACATTTAATGCAGAACCAGCTTTGAACCATTCAATCTGTGATAAATTATACGAATGCTTTAAAGAAATTTTTTCAGATGTATTGTCAGAGTGGTTTAATTCACAATCAAAAGATGATTCTGGCGAAAAATTTTCTAATCCAATAATACTAATTTTATCATCTTCATTAATTTTTTCATAATCATCTACATTTTCAAATGTTAATGCAAGAACACCTTGTTTTTTCAGATTTGTTTCATGAATTCTTGCAAATGATTTTGCAATTACAACTACACATTGCAGAAATCTAGGAGTCATTGCAGCATGTTCACGGCTACTTCCTTCACCATAATTAGTATCTCCAACTATAACCCAGTTGATATTTTGTTTTTTATATTCTCTAGCAATTTTAGCACAGTTTTCTAAATTATTTGTAAACATATTTTTTGCCTTTCCAACTTCATCATTAAATGCATTAACCGCACCTAAAAGTAAATTATCACTAAGATTATCAATGTGTCCACGAAGTCTAAGCCAAGAACCAGCTGGAGAAATATGATCAGTAGTACATTTTCCTTTTGCTTTAATTAATAATGATAACTGAGTGAAATCATTACCGTTCCATGGTTTGAATGGTTCAAGTTTTTGTAATCTATCACTATTTGGATCAATAATTACTTGTACATTGTCTGGATTCTCAGATGGTGGAACATAGACGTTTTCTGCTAAAACAAATCCTTTCTCAGGTACTTCAGGTGCAATTTCTGGAGGGGATAATTTGATTTTTTTTCCATCTTGAGTTTCAAGTGAATCTTCTAATGGATTAAATGATAAACTCCCACCTAATGCAAAGGCAGTAACTATTTCTGGGCTTGCAATAAAGTTCATTGTATCACGTTTTCCATCATTACGTCCAGGAAAATTACGATTAAATGATGTGACTATGGAATTTTTCTCACCATCTTTAAGTTCTGGTCTGTGCCATTGTCCAATGCAAGGTCCGCATGCATTTGCCAATACAGTTGCTCCAATTGATTTTAAAGTTTCAATTTGACCATCACGTTCAATTGTTGAACGAATTTGTTCAGAACCAGGAGTAACCAATAGAGGAATTTTTGCTTTTATTCCATGGGATTCAGCTTGTTTTGCTATACTAGATGATCTTGACATATCCTCATATGACGAATTTGTACAACTGCCAATCAGTGCTGCAGATATGTCATCTATGTAATCATTACTAATAACATCATCAGAGAATTTTGATATTGGTCTTGCCAAATCAGGTGTATGTGGTCCAACAATATGTGGTTCAAGTGTAGATAAATCAATTTCAATCACTTTATCGAAATACTCTTCTGGATTATTTTCTATTTCAGAATCAGCTTGTAGTAAATCATTGTATTGATTTGCAAGTTCAGAAATTTTTTCTCTGTTAGTTGATTTAAGATATACTTCCATACGTTTGTCATATGGAAAAATTGAACATGTTGCACCTATTTCAGCACCCATATTGGTTATGGTCGCTTTACCAGTACAACTAATTGATTCTGTACCAGGCCCAAAATACTCAATAATTGAATTAGTTCCTCCTGACACTGAAAGTTCTCCTGCAACATACAAAATGACATCTTTTGGTGCAGTCCATCCACTCATTTTTCCTTTTAGATAAACACCAATCCTTTTAGGATAAAGTAATTCCCAAGGTATTCCAGCCATTGTTTCAGCTGCATCAACACCACCAACACCAATAGCTATCATCCCCAATCCACCAGCATTAGGAGTATGTGAATCAGTACCAATCATTAAACCACCAGGAAACGCATAGTTTTCTAAAACGACTTGATGAATTATTCCTGCACCTGGATTCCAGAAACCAGCACCATATTTACTGGATGCTGATTCTAAAAATTTGTAAACTTCATTATTTTCATACATTGCTAATTTAGTATCAGATTTTCCTTCGGTTCTAGCTTGTATGAGATGATCACAATGTACTGTAGTTGGTATTGCTATAGAATCTAAACCTGCTTGCATAAATTGTAACATAACCATTTGACCTGTTACATCCTGAAGTGCTACACGATCTGGTTTTAAGAAAACATAGTTTATTTTTTCATCTAAATTTTTATCAAGAAATTCATCTTCCAGATGACCTGCAAGAATTTTTTCAGTTAAAGTAAGTGGTCTGTTAAGTGAAATTCTAAATTTTTTAACATTTACTTCTAATTTTTTGTAAACTTTTTCGACCATTTCAGGTGTAGTTTCAATTTTTATTTTTACCAATACACTAAGATATAATTTTCAGTTTATAAACCGTAATTCATGAAACAAGACAAAATTTTCGCATACAGTTATAAGACAAAAACAATAATTTGTTATGTTGATTTTATCTCTAAATTGTAATCTAAAAAAAATTCAGGTGTCACTAAAATGGTAAACAAAGGTTTTCCTAGCTTTGGAATGTCACAAGCTGGTGCATATGTTACAGCATTAAAAAACTATAATCTACCAGATTTCATACTAAAACTTGTTGCAAAAGATACTAATTCTGAACTTCTAGAAAGAGGTAGAATTGATGATAGACTTCAAAGTATGAATGATGATGCACTTGAATTATTGAATAGAGTTTTTGTACAATGTGAAGAAGATCCAAAAGGTAAATTTACACAGTATAGATTTTTTGCATATGTCTCTAGTATGTATCATAAATGTGAAATAGTGATTGGTGATACTATACCTGGAAAAACAGGTAAAAATCACAAAATTCCAATTGCTGTAAAAAGTAATGGTATGTACATTGCAATTGCGTATAACAAACCCATAGGTAATGCAGTTAATAAAAAAGATGTAACAAAATTTTATGAAATTGCAGATGATATTAAAAAAGGTGATCATGGTACACAGTTAACAGATGCAATCTACGGTTCTTCAGTTAGTTTTAAAGGTGATGCACTAGTTGAATTAGAAAAACTTAGTAAATCAAGAAAGCAAGATGCAGAAAATAAATTAGAATTTAAAACTGCAAATTTTGAAAACAGAATATACTTTGTAACAAAGTGTTAGAATTTAACTAAAAAAATATTTTTAATATAAAAAATCATATTATTTTATAAAACTTGATGTATCAATTGTCAAAAAACTTGGTTCATCATCAGTTTTTGAAAAATTTTTGTCATATTGTTCAAAAGGTAAATTATTGAATAGATGCTGTGTCCATATATCATGAACATCTTCAATGTAACGTTTGTATTTATTTACTCTTAACATTTCATGACAAATTTCATGTGAGACACTAATACAATTTTTCTCTGCTAAAAATAAAGTATCATTACTATTTTTTGGTTTTTGCCATAATGCCATACCAAAATTTTCAGAATGAAAACCTTCACATCCAGCACAATCAGTCCATATTGGACGAAAATGTGTAAGATAAAAATGATAATCTTCCTCACCACGTTCTCTATGATCTCTTAGTAGAACGTGAGTGTCCAATTTTTGTAAAATGCTTCTAGGTTGTGTTATCATTTCATCACATTTTATTTCAAAATTTTTAGAGAATTTTTCTTTAATCCAAATTTGAAAGAATTTTGCCATTTGTTTAACATATTCAAATTCAGCCTTACGTTCTTCTAGTTCTTCTTCTTTTACAACAAAAATGAAGTGTAGGAGCATCTCTTTTACAATAAAGAATGAGTTTAAGTTTGACCTTCTATTCCCATAAGGGTTAGTGTAGATCTAATTTTCTCTATTTTACGAATCTTCCATGTTATTGTTTCACGTAGTGCTTCAACTGTCGATGATTCAATCTTTGCTAGAATGTCGTAAGCCCCAAATGTTCCATGAACTTCTATAATTCCCTCTAAAGTCTTTAGTTGAGATATTATTGATTCCTCTGATCCAAGTTCACAGTTTATCAAGACATATGCTGTTGCCATGAAGTAGCTATACAATCATGATATATCAATTAACCTATTCTATTCATCAATTTTGGGACATTTTTATAATATATTCCCAGATTTGTTTAGAAACAGGCATTACAGATAATCTAGAAATTTTTAAAAGTTCCCAATCCTTGAGTTTTTTTTCTTTTTTTATTTGATCTAAAGTAACAGGATTTTTTAATATTTTTTTAAATTTTACATTAACTACAACAAATCGTTCATTATTTTCTTCAGGATTTGGATAAGGATCTGAGATTATATTCATAATACCAACTACTTGTCTTTCTTTACCTGTATGATAAAAAAATGCAAGATCACCTTT
>Ga0114932_10002921_pt1 | contig 17333 bp, 31 predicted proteins | sample 2SBtaG_2_FD_87286 | JGI IMG/M metagenome (GOLD analysis project Ga0114932, IMG submission 87286) | Deep subsurface microbial communities from Kolumbo volcano to uncover new lineages of life (NeLLi) - 2SBTROV12_ACTIVE470 metaG | ecosystem: Environmental > Aquatic > Marine > Volcanic ... | reverse complement strand
CCACACCTCACCGGAGTCGGTGATCCCGTCGAGCAGGGCACGGAGCAGCTTGTCCAGGTCGGGTCGGACGTGCGGGAACTCCCGCTTCACCGACGCCGGCCGGGCGAGCACGAACGCCGCCTCCACCCGCACAGGGCCGGTGAGCGCCGGACGATGCACCCACGTCGCCGCAGCTGCCCGGGCCACGGCCTCACGCCACGGCTTCAGCAGCGCCGGGTTCTTGTCGACGATCACCGCACGCCCACCCCGCACGAACGCGGTCTTCGAGCCCTGTGGCTGCGGCACACCGGCCACGAAGAACGGGGCGCTCACGACTGGACCTCCGTCGTGAAGGGGCGGCGTCCGCGTCCCTGCTGCTCATCGCACAGGTCACATCGGAGTTGGTCGCGCTCATCCGCGATACGCAGGAGGAGGTCGAACTCCTCGGGCGACAGCTCGACGATGCTCTGGAACACGCCGCGCCACTGCCGCAGGTTCGCGAGCATGCGGGCGTCGCTCTCGGCGCTCACGAGCGGTCCTCCCGTGCCTTTGCCGCGTATCGCCTTGGGAACTCCGGGTAGATCCGCCACGACACGGGCCGCAAGCCGGCTTCGTGTGCGCGCGCAATGAAGCAGACGGGGCAGAGGTTCCAGGTCACGTTGTCCGTGAACCAGACCGGGGTGTCGAGGGTGCCGCAATCCATGCACGGGCCATCGCCACGCGCTGCCTCCGGGAAACTGCGCCGCTCGGCGTCGGTGACCGTCCCACGGGGACGAACCGCGATGGCGCGCACCCGGTCGATGAGCGCGAGAACAACGTCCGGCGACGCAGCCGCGATGTACTCCGCGTTCGGGCCGTGCCCATCCTCCGACGTCGCGATGATGTCGGGGCCGTCGAGCGCTCCGATGAATCGGTGCGCCCAGTAGTTGACTTCGGGCTCGTCTTTGCCCATGCCGTCGAGCATCCACGGTCCGGGAGTCGCGGCGCGTGCCTTCGCTTCGAGCACGTCGAGGTCCAGCGCTTCGCGTACGTCGTCGGCGGGCGGGGAAGACAGGGCCGCGAGGAATCGATCCAGCTCGGCTCCATCTGCGCGAGCCACTTCCTCACGCCACATGCGACGCGACCACATCCACTCGGTCACAGCCTCGCGGACCTCCGCCTCACTCGGCGTATAGCTCTTGGCGCTCACAGGGTCACCACCAGCGCGAACACCAGCTCCACCAACACCAGGACACCCAGCACACCCGGGAGGACCAGCAGCACCCGAGGCGCCGGACGAGCATCCACCACCGCAGCCACGACGTCGTCACGGCGGACATCCTGCGCGGGCATCGGGCGGTTCACGACCGGCCACCCTTCGGCAGCACCACGAACAGGAACACGAACGGCGACAGCAACACCAGCAGGTCCGCCGCATTGAAACCCGGGACGGCAGCAGCCGGAGCGAGGACCGCCGCAACAGCGATCACGGACAGCCCACCGACCACACGGCGGACAGGGTGAGAACGAACTCTCATGAGGGATTCCTTCGAACAGCGGGCGCGACGAATAACGCCCAGAACAGGCAGGGAAGATCGGGGGGATCTACAGGGGTGAGGGTCAGCGGGCGCCCGTCATACGGTCCGCTCCGGGTAGATGCGACGAGCGTCGCGGATGGTCGGGTCGTCGGTCTCGATCTCCACCTGAGTGTGAGCGTCCCGGAACACCGTCACCGGCTCGTCTTCGTGGCGGGCTGAGTAGACCGTCACCGCGCGCATCCCGCCGGACGGCAGGTCTACGTCCCACACCTCGGCCGGCCCGGCGTCGTACCACGGCTTCGGGTCCGGGTGAGCATCGAAGTAGGCGCGGGCCGCGTCCTTGAACGGGCCGTCGATGGTCGATCCCTCGACCGTGTCCACGAAGTCACCGGTCGGTTCGAGGATGACCCGCACCCGCCGCGCATTCTCGGGTGGATAGGCGTCACGCTGGTAGACCACGTAGTCCGGGTTCTCGGGCCACCTCCACCGTCCGAGGCGGGCGTCCTCCTCAGCCCGGGCCGTCGACCGCACGTGGTCGGCGTACTCCTTGAACGCCGCACCCACCTGACTCTTCGCGTTGACGAGCGGATGCACTCCCGGAGCTGTCACCTGGACGCCAGCGGTCCTCTCGGAGAACGTGTGACCGGTGGATGCGGTGAAGTCGTTCACGGCCGCACCTTCTCCGCGCGCGCTTCCGGCAGAGAGTCCAGGAACCGCTGCCCCTCCGCTCTCGTGATCAGCGGCTTCCGTCCGCTGTACTTCGGCACGAGCTCGTCCCGGGCGATGTGCCGCATCAGCTGTGCGTACGACAGCGACACCACCTCGGCGAACTCCTCCAGCGAGTACGCCAGCTTCTCGAGCTGCGGAGTCCCGTTCATGCCGACACCTCAGCGGGTCGGATCGTTCCCGCGACGAACAGCATCGGCGCTGAGCCGTGGGGGTGGACAACGAAGACGCGGTCCTGATCCGGGGTGTTGGCGCGACCGCGCACGAACGGCTCGAGCTCCTGGTCGCGCGAGGCGGTGAACGACACCATGTGCTCGACACGTCGACCGCGGAGCATGCCGGTGACCACGCCGGTGTACTCGCCGCCCTTTGTGAGACGGGTCGCCCGGATCACCTCCGGGAACATGTCAGCGGTGGTGAAACCAAGAAGGCCGCCGGCGGTCAGGGCCTCACGCACCGACACGTCCCCGTTGACGGGGAGTGCCTGCACGGAGGACTCCTGACGGCCGACGGCCTTCGGGTCCGGGGCGGGGAATCTTCTGGGGAACGTCATGAGTGAAGTTCTACACCTCATTTTTGAAGCGCGCAAGTCATCTGTGAGGCTCCCGCACTTACTCATGCGGTCCCAGACACCTAAAGTGGGTGCCATGGCGCGACAGAAGAAAACCCCACACCCGTTCGATCAGCACCTCGGCGGGGCGATCAAGGCCACTCGCACGCGACGGAAGATGACCCAGCAGGACCTCTCCGATGCGGCCGATATCCCGCTGTCGAACCTGCAGCGCCGCGAGGACGGAACGAACGAAACATCGGTGGGAGAGCTCGAGCGCATCGCCGTCGCTCTCCGCGTGGCGTCACGGGAACTCGTCGACATGGCGCTCACCGACTACAGCGACGCCGGCACCGTCGAGGACGGATTACGCAAGCTCGTGACATCGGTGTCGGAGCCCACGTCTACCGTCGCTGATCACGACAACGTGACCTACATCGGACGGGCCCATCCCGGTGTACGCGACGCAGCGAACACCGACGAACCCGCCCCACCCAAGGACTGACAAGGGGGGATCATGCGAGCGCTACTCGCTCACGCAGCGCACCTCGGCGTAAGCGTGCACGTCGCACACATCACACCGCCTTACCGCGGTTTCTACGACCACGACATGCGTATGGTCGTCTACGACTTCAACCTGTCCCCGATCGAGCGAGATTGCGTTCTGGCGCACGAACTCGGGCACGCCTTCTACGGACACCAAGACCGCCACGATCAGCAGGCAGAAGACGACGCAGACGCGTACGCGGCCGCGCTGCTTGTTGATCCGGACCGGTATGCGCGTCTCGAGCACATCGGCCTCAACCCGGACGAGATCGCGGAGGAGCTCGGGGTGAACGAGAAGCTGCTCCGCGTGTTCGTCGAGACGCAGGTGACGAGGATCCGCGGCGCCGCTTACTCCACGTCACGAATGGGTCAGGGACAGTTCCGACATGCCGCCCGGTGGGCAGTCTGAGCGGGATGGTTGCACCGATGGTTGCACCAGGCCCGTCGTTGGATCACCGGTAGAACGAGAGAAGGGGCCACGATCCCAGTGTGTGACTGGTGATCGCGGCCCCTTCTAGCTGTGCCCCCGACAGGATTCGAACCTGCGACTTCTGGTACCGGAAACCAAGCAGATACCCGCTTGTGACTTGCGACGCATCATTTGTGCGGTGTAGCGTCTCTCTCATGCGATCCCGGACTATCCGGGACGCGCCCATAATGGTTGCACCAGATGGTTGCACCTCACGAGAGGAACGAGCGGTGACAGACGTCGTACGCCTGAGAAGAAGAGAAGCGGTCAACGGTGCCCGCGACTCTCTCCCCCACCCGCAGTAACCGACCACAGGACCCCGCATGCCGAAGATGTTCCAGGACGCCCGCGGGCTCTGGACGGTCGCCGTCGAACTCCCCCCGGCACCAGACGGAACACGCCGGCGAAAGTACATCCGGCGGAAGTCGAAGACGGCGCTGCGAGCAGCGCTCGATGAGGTCGAAGCGACCATCCGGAAGAAGGGTGATGTCGCCACCTCCTCCCCCACGGTCTCCGCATGGGCGGACTACTGGATGACGGACATCGTCGCGAAGAACCGACGGCCGAAGACCGTCGCCTCCTACCGGTCCGTCATCGAGAACCACATCGTCCCCGTCATCGGGGGGACACGCCTCGACAAGCTCAACGCCGCCGCGATCCGGAAGGTCCTCGCACGGATGGAATCCGGGGGCCTGTCGTCCACATACCGGCGGAACGCTCACGGCGTCATGGCGGCGATGTTCGCCGACGCCGAGCGGGAGGAGAAGATCGACCGGAACCCCGTCGACCTCGTCCTCCGCCCCAGGAAGGCTGTAGCCGACCTCGAGGTGCTCACCGTCGAGGAGGCACAGCGGCTGCTTGAGACGTTCAGCGCATCACCGGACGCGTACATGTGGGCGACGTTCATCCTCACCGGCGCCCGTCGCGGCGAGATCATCGGCCTCGAATGGGACCGCATCGGGGAAGATATCGACCTGTCGTGGCAGCTGCAGCGTCTGGAGTACGCGCACGGATGCCGTGGACGGTGCGGCCTACCCCGGCCGTCTGAGTGCCCGAAGCGGCGGTTCATCGTGCCCGAGGGGTTCGAGCACCGTCACCTGCAGGGTGGACTGCACCTGACCCGGCCGAAGTCCCGGGCGGGGTGGCGCATCATCCCCCTGGTCGACCCGCTCCGGTCGATCCTCGACACGGCCCGCGAGTCAGCGACAGAGAACCCGTGGGGTCTCGCGTTCGTATCCGGCAGGGCGGGCGCACCGTCCCCCATCGACCCGGACGACGCCACGGCACGGTGGAACGCGACCCGTGACGCCGCCGGCATCGACCGTCCCGTCCGGCTCCACGACCTGCGGCACACCACGGTCGACCTGCTCGATGCCGCCGAGGTCGATATGGACACGATCATGGACATCGTCGGCCACTCGACGCGGGCGATGTCACGGGAGTACCGGTCGAAAGCGAACCGGGAGCGCATGCGGAAGGCGCTGCTAGCGATGTCTGCAAGCCTCGGGTATCCCGGTCAGTAGGCTCCGGATCGGTTCGCCCTGCTGCCCTCACCGCTGGCAGCTTCGATCGCCGCGACGAGGGCGAGCAGAGCGGTACGTGTCTGTCCGTCGGTGACGTTCGCCGCGGCGTTGCGGGCGTTCTCGATCGCGTTTCGTGTGTTCGTATCCATGGGCGTGAGACTAGCGGGGCGGGCGACTTATCGTCACTCGTTGATGAGCCATTCGCTTATGCCGCGGAGCGACGGCGGATCCTGCCGCAGAGCAGCGGGTCGATTCTCACGCCCTCCTCCGAGGTGGCCGCGTGCACGAGCAGCTGGTAGTACCTGGCCGGGGAGAGTCCGAACTCGTCGACGATCGCTGCTTCCTTGCGGGACGTGTGCCGGGGGTGGCGGTTCTCGAAGTCGAACAGGTCGGGGACGGTGGGCATGGGATCTAGTGTCCGCACGGGGTGCGACATCGGTACCCTGTCCGCATGGAGCAGTCGACACGGCCGGCGTTCACCGGCATCAGCATCACCGCGATCACCCTCGGCGCGGTCGGGTTGCTGATCGTGATCGTCCTGTTCCCGGCGGCGAAGATCGTCGGAGCCGTGCTGGGTGCCGCGGCCGTCATCGTCGGTGTGTTGGCCGCGGTGAACGCCCGCCGCGCTGGGGCGCCCTGGGTTGCTCCCGTGGTGGGGGCTGTGTTCGGGCTCGTCGCTGTCGTGTGGATGCTGATCGTCGCCGCCACGCTCGGACACACCCCCGCGCCCGTGTGCGCCCTGTAGACGCACGAAACGCCCCTCCCTGCACTCACGGTGCGGGAGGGACGGTGATCGTTTCGGTGGGGGCGTCTACTGTTCCGGGTCATGGGTTCGGTGAAGGTCACGGCAGGGAAGCTCGAGGAGACGCTCGCGAGGGTGCCGCCGGTCACGTTGCCGACGCCGGCGTGGGGCCCGCAACCGATCGGATGGTTCACGGGGACGCGGCCAGTGTGGGTGTGGGTGTCGTGGCGTGACCGGCCCGCAACACGTGAACCCGGGGTCGCGCGGGGAGCGAACGACCGGGTCGTGATGGTCAGCATCGACGTGGGCGGGGACCACTGGGAACCCGTCGTCTGGCGCAACGCCGTCACCGTGCGGGGATGAACGACGAAACGCCCCCGACGTCACCTCACAAGCTTGAGTTCTAGCGATCGTTGCAACACCCGTCCGATTTGGGGTTGCAGTGGAAGACGAAGAGTTCAAGATCAGGGCGAACCGGGCGGTGCCACAAGGGCGGGGTCGCCTCCACGCTGAGCGTGAGAGGTACGCCGCCCTTGTGGCGTCTGGCGTTTCGTATCGGCAGGCCGCCAGGATCGTCGGCGTGAACTACCGAACGACGAAGCGATGGCGGTCCGGGGTCTGGCAGTCATCGAAGAACGGGCCGGTGAATCGCCAGCACGTGCGGGCGCCGGGTGATGAGCTTTCGCCGCGGTTCCTGTCGGAGCTGGACCGGGTCGCGATAGCTGATCGGTTGCAGGCCGGCGAGAGCATCAGGGCGATCGCGAAGGCGCTGGTCCGCAGCCCGTCCACGATCAGCCGGGAGGTGCGCCGGAACTCGAGCCCGGTCTCGGGGAACTACCGCCCGTACTCGGCGCAGGTGAGGGCGGACAGCCGGTTGCCGCGGCCGAAGACGGGGAAGATCGCGGAGAACGTCGAGCTTCGGGATTACATCCAGAGCAAGCTGGAGCTCCGATGGAGTCCCGAGCAGATCGTGAACATGCTGCGGCGGGAGTTCCCCGACCGGCCGGAGATGCACGTGGTCCACGAGACGATCTATCAGGCGCTCTACGTCCAGGGCCGCGGCGAGCTGCGGCGGGAACTGCACATCGCCCTGCGCACCGGCCGGGCGCGACGCCGGTCGCAGAAGCAGTCACAGGCCCGCCAGCCGCGCTATCGCGACCCGATGGTGATGATCAGCGATCGACCTGCCTCAATCGAGGATCGCGCCGTTCCGGGCCACTGGGAGGGCGACCTCATTATCGGCGTCGGGTCGAAGTCAGCGATCGCGACGCTGGTCGAGCGCACCACCCGCTACACCATGCTCGTCCATCTGCCTGAAGACCGCGGGGCGATGACCGTCAGCGCGGCGCTGGTCAGGACGATGAAGACCCTGCCCGCCGAGCTGCGACGGTCCCTCACCTGGGATCAGGGCAGCGAGATGGGCAAGCACAAGGCGTTCAGCCTGGCGACCGACATGGCGGTCTACTTCTGCAACCCCGCGTCACCCTGGCAGCGCGGCAGCAACGAGAACACGAACGGCCTGCTACGGCAGTACTTCCCGAAGGGCACCGACCTCTCCCTGCACAGCGCGGAGGAGTTGCAGCGGGTCGCTGATCAGCTCAACTCCAGGCCGCGCAAGACGCTCGACTGGGAGACGCCGGCAGCTCGCCTCGCCGCCCTGATTGATGCCGCCTAAGTGTTGCGGCAGTCGCCACACTAGAGCTAAACTGTTGCTATGACCGCAACAGTAACGAAGCCCGCCCGCATCAAGTTCGTCACCTTCCGCACCGATAAGAACGGCCGTCGCTTCGCCACGGAGTACTTCCGCGGACGCAACTTCCGCATTGGCGTCGAGGAAGCGGAGGGGCTCATCGCTCTCGGCCTCGCTGTCGAGGAGCACGCAGCATGACCGATGCGCGCCAAGAGGCCATCTCGCGCTACTCCCACAAGAACGTCAGGGACCGCTACGACGCCGACCTGCTCATGGCTGGGTTCGAGGAAGGGGCCGCATGGGCGCGGGAGCAGATGGAGGAGCTTGGTAAGCGATGACCGCTACAGTTGCCCGGGTGGCCCCCAACCCCAAGCGCGCCCTCGCGCCGGCCGACGAGCAGCGCCTCCGCGCCGCGCTCGACGCGCACGAATCGTCCTACGACGAGCTGCGCGCCGCGGTCCTTGCCGCCAGCGCCAACGGCGCATCCGTCCGCGTCCTCGCCGAGTTTCTTGGCAAGAGCACCAACACCATCAGCCGATGGAAGACCGACGCCCGCCCCTGACCCCACAACACAGAAGAGCGCCCCTCCCAGCCGTCAGGCCAGGAGGGGCGCTCTTTTCGTATGCTCAAACCACACCGTGTTGCAACGATCCCTAGAATTCGCCCAAGGGAGGGAGGCCGGGGGCGTTGTTGTCTAGTTGTTCTATGTCATGACGTTGGTTACATCTGCGGGCCTGCTGCCTCGGTCAGCTCGGCTTCCTCGGCGCATGCTGCTCTGCCTCGGTCGCCTCGGTGAAACTCGTCTCAGGATTCTTTGGATTCGGACTTGACAGCACCCGCTTTTAGGGTGCTATACTGGATTCATCGCCAAGGGGAATAAGCCCCAGGCAAGACCGGAAAGAGACTCCGATGAACACCACCACCGCTTCTAAGGGAATCGTCAAGACTCACATCGATGGCGGCACCTACCGCGAGCTGGCCTTCGCTGAGACCCGCAACCGCTGGGGCGTCGCGGTCACCGAATGGACCACCTACAAGGGCCAGGTCGTCTTCCAGATCCACCGCGTCAGCGCCAAGGGCCAGATGTTCGCACAGGGCACCTTCGCTACCGAGGCAGAGGCTCGCACCGCCGCCAACCGCCTCTACCGCCGCGACAGCCACTGAATACCAGCGGGAGGGCTTCGGCCCTCCCGCTCCAAATGATCGAGGAACAGGATGACCTCCGCACAGATCGCGGCAACGCGGCGCTTGCTTGGACTCACGGCGGACCAGCTCGGCGACGAGCTCGGGATCAACCCCCGCACGATCCGCGGATGGGAGGCTGGCAAGTACGCCCCTTCCCCATCCGCCGAGGCAGCGTTGCTCGCTCTTCGATCCGAGCATGACGCCGAGCTTGACGTTCTGATCACCGAGGCAGCCGCTGGCCCTGTCGAAGTGCCGAGCGGGCCGAGGGAGCGCAGCTGGTATCTCGCTCTTGCTGCCCGCCTGATCGACCGTCTGCCCGCGGCTCAGATCGAGTGGCGCGCCGAGTAGCCGCTGTGTCTGTGGTGCGTGCAATACTTCCCTCACCACTTTGGGGGCCATCCATTGGGGACAGCCGACCGGGCTGTCCGGACTTGGATGACCGTTGTCACACGCGAACTCACCGCTCACCCCAGAGGGCAAGCGCCGACTGATCGAGCGCCTCGAGACAGGCAGGCCGATCGCGCACGTCGCTGACGAGATGGGCATCTCTCGCCGCACCGCGGCGAAGTGGTACGCCCGCTACCGCGAACACGGATGGTGCGGTCTCGAAGAGATGTCATCCCGCCCGCTCACGAGCCCCACGGCGACGCCTGACAACGTCGTAGATCTGGTGCTTGACATCCGCCGCTCGTCGAAGTGGGGAGCCGCACGGATCGCCGCGCACATGAACAGCACCCTCGGCGTCGAGATCTCGCACTCCACAGTGCAGCGCATCCTCCACCGCCGAGGCATCAGCCGCGTCGCCGACATGGATGAGCCAACCGGAGAGAACAAGCGTGAGCCGAAGACGATGGTCGCGAAGTACGCGGGTTACATGGTGCACGTCGACGTCAAGAAGGTCGGCCGCATCCCAGACGGCGGTGGATGGTTCATCCACGGCCAGGGCACTGACCTCGCCAGGAAATCGAAACGGAAGGGCATCGGCAAGGTCGGCTACATCTACGTCCACTCCGCGATCGAGGCGTACTCGCGGCTCGCGTACTCCGAGGTGCACCTGAACGAGCGGGGCATCACCGCTGCGGGATTCTGGCTCCGCACCGCGACGTTCCTGGCGCGCCACGGTATCGACAAGCTCGAGCGGAACATGACGGATAACGGCAGCGCCTACCGCTCCCGCGCCTACGAATCCGCTCTCGCCTCAACGGCCACCGATCACCGATTCACGCCGCCCTACACACCGAGGGTGAACGGCAAGGTCGAGCGATTCAATCAGACACTCAAAGCCGAGTGGCTCTACGTCCGCGGCTACGAGTCCGAAGATGCCCGGATCGCCGCGCTGACGGACTTCCTGAACTACTACAACCACGAGCGTCCGCACTCCGCGCTCGGCTACAAGCCGCCCGCGTCGCTCGCCCCGTCAGACTTCCGCATCGAGCCCCAGCCGATGCAGTGGCCCGCGGTCGAGATCCCGCGGGCCACCAGCGACGACTACCTCTTCTGACGTGCGAACAACGTCATGAGATACAACATCTAGTAGGCCGCGAGCGCGGACAACAGTGACTGATCTTCGATAGCGATCCGGCGGGCCAGTTCTAAGCCCACGTCAGACCGGACGTACTCTCTGCCACCTCGGCTGACCGTGGGTGCGTTCTCGAAGGCCAGAGGCCACGGCGACGACGGCCACGTGTTCTCCATCATCGTGGTCCTCCCGGTCACCCGGCCACGAACGAGGCAGAATCGAACCGTGCCACGGTCCCTGCGGCGGTGAGGCCATGCTTCTTGTTCGTCGCGAACGTCGAGTCGGTGTAGGTGATCCGTTCGGTGCCGTTGAGGCTCACGGAGATCGAGTTGCCGGACAACACCACCGAGAGGGTGTCCCCGTTCGCGAACGTGAGCCCCGTAGCGGACCCCACCAGCGTTCCCACCCCGCCTGCGACCTTCCGCAGCTCCAGGGTGGTGCTGTTGGGTTGCACGTAGAACAGGTTCGACGCGTCGAAGATGCGGAACGCAACGCCCGCGAAACTCGCCGTCACCGACATGACCGCCGTGAGCGTCCCGTTCTGCGCACCCGTGTCAACGAACGCGTATCCGCGGGACGCGGGAGTGGGACAGTACGCCGCGTTCCCCGCAATGCCCCACACGCTGCTGTTGATCGTCTGCCAGGTCTTCCCGTCGGTGGTGGTGCCGAGGGTGGTGGACGAGTCGGTGCGGTTGAAGTCGTCGGTGAACCCGGTGGACGCGGAGACCGTGCCGGCGAACGTCTGACTGTTCGTGCCGGCACTGTTCGACGCGCGGATGGTGACCGTGTACGACCCGGCCGCAGTCGGGGTACCGGAGATCACACCAACCGAGGACAGGGCCAGCCCTGCGGGCAGCGCACCCGAGGTGACCGTATAGGTCAGCGGTGGCGTGCCGGTCGCGGTGAGCGCCTGCGAGAACGACGATCCGACGAACATGGAGTTCAGCGCGGTCGTGGTAATCGTCGGCGCGGTGATCGTGCCGCCGCTGTAGTCCCCGTACGGGAGCGGGAGCGCGTCGTGCAGGGCGGTGGCATAGTCCTTGTGCCCAAGGGTGCCGAAGTGAACGGTGGTGGGTGCGGCGGGCGGGTAGTACCCGTCCGCGACGGCCTGTGTGCGGTCGGAGATCACCAGGTGCCCGGGCCAGTACGCGACGTGATCGTTCGCATCGCTCAACTCCCGCGCCGCCGTCTGGTAGGCGGACTCCGGGATCGCGAACGCCTCGCCCCCGTTGATCGGAGGAGACGACGCGAGCAGCACGCACGCACCGCCCGCGACGGCTTCGGTGATCGCTTCCTGGATCTGGGTCTTCCACGTGGCGATCGGTGTCTGCGCGTACACGTCGTTCGTGTCCAACTCGATGACCACCATGTGCGAGTACCCGGATAGAACCGACGCCTTGATGTTGCGAGTTCGCGCCGTGCCGGTGGCTGCGCCAGCAATGTCATACGCCTTCGATCCAGGCGCGCCGACCCGGTTCACGATCACCCCGGTGCCGCGGTGAGGGACCACCGCGAACACGTACGCGCCGTTCGTGGACCCGCCGGGGTGGCTGACCGTGATGTCGTGGGCGACGTCGGTGAACCCGGTCAGCCGCATCACGTTCAGCGTCCCGGACACCACAGTCGTCGTGCCGGCGTCGGCGACGGTGGAATCGACGGTCACCTTCGGGCGCACCGGGGTTGTCACGCCCGAATCTGAGCCCCAATAGAACACGTCCAGCGCGGTGAACCGGCCCGCGAACGTCGAGGGGATCGTGATCGACGCGGCCCCCGCCGCGTAGAGGTTGTACCCCCCGTACTGGAAACCACCCGGCGTCGACACATAACTATCGAACGGCCCCAGCGTGGGCGAGAACGCCGGTGCCGGCGAAGTCGACAACGAAGCGACCCCGTACGCCGAGTACAGGCCGAGGAAGTTCTGCGCCACCGCCTGCCGGTTGTCGCGGGCGAACAGCTTCCGCAGCACCACGGGCCACGCGTTCTCCCGGTACAGACCGTTCGGGTCGACCATGCCACCGTTGACGTCGTCGGATCCGATACCCCAACCGATCGAGTGAGTCAAGCACGTGATCACCGCAGGAGTGATGTCCTGCCGCCCGAGGGCCGCGGCCAGTCGGGCGAGCTTCTGCACGTTGTATATCCGGTTCGCCCGAAGTGCACGCGCCTGCCCCTGCGCGATCTTGGGCGCCGCAGCGGACACCCGCGAATCGATAAGCTCAGGAGCCGACGCGCCCAGAACGAAGATGGAGTCCGCTGCTTCCTTGGTGTAGATGACAGGTCCAGGCATTTTGTCCGCCTCACAGAGTCAGGGTGCCGTCACCGTTGTCGGTGAATGAGCCAGGGTTCAGGGTGATAGTGCCGTCGCCGTTGTCGGTGTATCCGCCACCCGCCCCAGCCGCGGCTATCGCACGGGCAACAGCGGCGCCTACGGGAGTGTCGGGGTTGTCCGCGTCCGCCGCGACGGTGTCGTACTGCTGGCCGAGGATGTCAAGCTTCTCGGCTGTGACGGCCTTGGACGGGTCCCCGTCGCGCCACTGCGGTCGAGAGAACGGCATGTGCGCCTCCTACACGGGGTGATGCCGACAGGGTGACGGCTGGGATGACGACGGGGTGATGCGGGTGAAAGCGGGGTACGTGAGAGCGGCGGCCGCCCAGAGGACGGCCGCCGCGAGCAGGAAACGGATCACTCGTTGTGTCCGCCAGGCGCCCGGTAGCGGGCCGTGTGCGGGTCGATCGCGTCCTGATACTCCGTGCGCGTCACAGTCGACGGGTCGGGCGCGTACGCCGGCAGACGGGCGATTCCGAGGAGCCACCCGAACCGGGGCGCGACGTACAGCTCAAGCAGCCGCACACCGATGTAGTACACGCCCTGGAACGCGCCCGTGATGACGAGGGTCAGCGCCACCTCGAACTGGTCGTCGAGGGTGATGCCGGAGGTGACAGCCCATCCGATAACGGCGCCGACGATGATCGGCACGAGGGTACGGACGATGGAGTCGAACAGAGCCTTCATGGCGGGTGTCCTTTCAGACGTCGGCGTAGGAGCCGTTGGTGATGAACCCGTGCTTGCCGCAGCAGTCGGGCCAGATGACGGAGGCGGTGATGGTGAGTGGTTCGATCTGCACGAGCGTGTGCGCACGGTGCCCCGAAGGTCGCCATCCGAATCGCTCGCCCGGGGCGACCGTCTCGGGGCCGAGGATCTTCCCGCAGTCGTGCCACACCCACAGGCACTCGATGGCGTGGATGTGCCCTTCGGGCTCCTCGCACGTCCAGGAGTAGGCGACCCCGTTGCCGAGATCACGCGAGAACTTCGGCGGCTCGATAGCGGCGCGTGCGCTCATGGCTGGGGTGTCCTTTCAAGACGAAGACCCCGGGGCACCCGGAGTCAGGAGGTGTCGCGGTCTGGCCGTGACGGGTACGGGTCGAGCTCGTCCGGGTCGGTGCAGGGCGCGTCGATGAACCGGCGGCGGGCGAGCGCGAGAGCCTCCTCGAGGATCCGCACCCACCGTTCCAGCCAGCCGACCCGCGCGATTGCGACGTCGCGCTCCACGCGCGCCTTGTCGCGCTCGGCGATCGCAGCGTCGACCTCCGCACGCCGCTTCTGCAGGTGGCCCTGCCGGGCGTCGCGGACCCAGTCGAGGATCTTCACGAGCAGACCACCGGAGGTGATCGCGATGATGAGCTTCACGAGGTCTTCGATGGTCACGTGGCGCTCACCTCCGGGGCTCGAACGTGTACTTCCTGATCAGCAGCCAGCGGACGAAGAAGAGCCCCGCGCCGAGCGCGATCCACCCCATCTGCGTGAGGCGCGACCCGGACTGCGAGAGCTGCAGGGACAGGACGACGATGAAGTAGATCGCCGCGCCCAGCCAGATCATGACGATCGAGAGTCGCTCAGCGAACCACCACCCGGGGAACACCGTCAGCAGGCCGCCGAACGCGCCCATGATGACGAACCCCGCCCACACAGCGGTCAGCGGCCCACCAAGCGCACCCTCGATCGACTGCGGCGGACGCAGGAGGGTCACGAACCCCGTCAGCAGCGCCACCCCGTAGAACACGAAGTACGTGGCCTTCAGGTGCCGGGGTTCTGTGATCGACTCCCACACGCGCCGCGCGCGCAGGATCACCATCATCCGACCCGCGACAGGTAGGCGCGGACGATGTCGTACTCCGCGGTGAGCATCTGATCCGACCCGTTGTTGTTGAAGTACCGCTGGATCAGCGACACCTCGTACGGGTTCGCGATGTGTGTCCGCTTCCCCGTCTCCGAGTTCGTCAGCCAGATGCCATGATCACCGTCAGCGAGCGGCAGCAGCGTGTACTTCCCGTAGTCGCCGCGCGCGTCGAGCGCCTTCTTCACCTCCGAAGCAACGATGTCGCGGACACCGTTGAGGATGTCTTCCTTCACGCCCATGATCTGCTCCTCCTCCGTGACCACACGGGTCGCGTTGTTCGATGTAGCTGCGGGTGCCCCACTGCGAGGGTTCTTGTCGATGACGTGCCACGGCTCATCCGGGTAGCCCCGATCGGGCTGGATCATCCCCGGCGTGAGACCGACAGCACGGCAGTCTTCGTAGAACGCGGCACGACCGCCGTGCTTCTCGTACACCCACGCCCAGTTGCCATAGTCGACCGCGAGGGTCTCGATGCCCTCCCAGAATCCGCCGTGCGACGAAGTGCGCGGTGTGGCTGCGCCGATGCCCCAGATGCGTCGGGCGATCACCTGAGCCGCGTACGGTCGGTAACACGACCACCCATCCGAAGGTTCCAGCCACCGTCCCGTCCGGTCGAACGCGCGCTGCAACAGCGCCAGGTGCCGGGCGTACGTGCCGGGGGTGAGACCCCAGAACCAGTCACCGTCGATGCTGTTCCACCCTCGGCGGAAGATGACCAGATCACTCTCGGGGATGTCCCCGTTCTTCCATGCCATGGCAGGTTTCCTCTCCCTCGGTCAGTTAGACCGCGCGGGTCCACTCCATGTCCACGAGCACGACCATCCCGTCCGCACCAGAATTCGACGCCGCCGCCGACGACAACCAGATCTGGAACAAGCCAGCCGAGGTGACTCGCGCCCACCCCCACACCGTCGTAGTCCCGGAGAACACGATCGGACAGAAACCGTCCGACCCAGCCGCCGGCCGCCACCCCACCGGAACGTTGCCGACCGTGTACAAGGTCGTCGCCGAGAAGTTCGTCAACGACGTCGTCGTGAACGCGCCCCGAAGTCCTCCGCGGGTGCCTCGACGGCGGAGCCGCAGCGACTCGTACAACCCGTGGTCTGCGTAGAACGACTCCGCGTACGGCACCGTCCGGGTCTCCTCGAACGCCCAGATGCCGTTCTCCCGCACCGCGAGGACGTCGAGGTCAAGACGGTACGCAGTCGCACCGTCAGCCGGCGTCCACGCGTCCATCTCTGCCTGATTCCTCAGCCACACCGTGCCACCCGCCATCGCGGTGAACGGTGCCGTCTGCGTGATCACGACCGTCTGCGTCGTCAGGTCGCCGGACGTGACCACCGCAGTGGCCAGCTCGAGCGCGCCGGCCGGGATCGAAGGCTTCGACGGGGACGCGTTCGCGACCCCCTGCGTCACCCCGAACAGCGGCGCCGTGCCCGTGTCACTCGCGAGAGGGAACAGGCACCGCACCCAGATCACGTCGATCCGGGAATTCGATCCCGGCGCCGCGGTCGTCGCGACGGTGGTGATCGCGTCGTTCGCGACCCACTCCACACCGGCACTGTTCCGCGCGGTCACCGCGACGAACGGCGCGATCTGGTACGTCATGCCCAGGTCGGCGGTGCCGGTGACGATCGGGTCCGTCGAGAACGGCACCACCCCCACACGGGACACCCCGGCGGCGGAACGGACGGCCATGCCCGCCTGGATGCGACGCCACGCAGCAGCGGACAGTCCAGCGGGCGCCTCGGTGGGAAGGGAAGGGGTGAGCATGACGCCTCCTAGGCGGTGTTACCGATGCGACCGTCGCCCGCGGTCCACGTGACAACGCGGCCCGAAGCGGACGACAGGTTCGTCGTGAGGATGGAAGGCATACGCACCACACCGCCGGTCTGGCCGATCGTGACGTCCGGCCCGGCGAGAGCCGCCGCCACCTGCGCGGCGACGATGTCGTCGATGTTCTCGTTGATGAAGTCGGTGATCCGCTGGTCCAGGTCGCTGACAAGGATCGTGAGCTGTTCCTGCTGTGCGGTGAGCTGCGCCTGCTGCTCCGCGATGACCGTCACCGCGGCCTGCAGCGCCGAGACAGCGTTGTACTGCTGCGTGCCCGTCGGGGACTGCAGCTCCTTGACCGCCGCGCGGAGACGGGCGATCTCGTCCGCGAGACCCTCAAGGTCTGTGCGGGGAGGGGACGGGTCAGCCATCAACCCTCCTCGTCGTACGTGGCCCCACAGGTCACCTGGATGAAGTCCGACCGGGACGAACCCGAGAGGCCCACGATCCGCCGCTTGTACGAGCCGGGAGGCAGGTAGTCGTAGATCGGGTCGAGGGTCGTGTCCCCGGTCACCACACCCGGGCCAGTGAGCGTCCCCGGGCCGGTGAGGAGGCCGAGCTTGATCTGCTGCCGCTCCGACAGGAACAGCTCCGCCATGTCGCCGCACCCGTACTCGTACGGAAACGGGGACTGATCCCCCGACGCGTCGAACGACCAGAACTCCCACGGCTTACGCGCCGTCCGCAGAGCCTCCACGTTCGCGGAGTCCAACGTGCCCGTGTCCTTCGCCGTCGTCGACACGTCAGCATCCAGATGCAGCAGCGGGAACCCCCGGTCGACAAGGTACGGGTCGTACAGCATCCGCAGCAGCGTCGTGTCCGACGAACGCCCCGCGGCCGCCCACGACACCGACCCCATGCGGGACGGGTCGAGCT
>Ga0114932_10002919_pt1 | contig 17338 bp, 16 predicted proteins | sample 2SBtaG_2_FD_87286 | JGI IMG/M metagenome (GOLD analysis project Ga0114932, IMG submission 87286) | Deep subsurface microbial communities from Kolumbo volcano to uncover new lineages of life (NeLLi) - 2SBTROV12_ACTIVE470 metaG | ecosystem: Environmental > Aquatic > Marine > Volcanic ... | reverse complement strand
TTGGTTTACCGAGCCAGATGCGCCTGCCGTCGCTGGCTCAGCCGACCGGTATAGCTACAACCGGACAGGTCACGAGCGTCGGGAGTCGTCGAGCAACACCATCGGCAAAGAAGCTGACCAGGGCGCTCGGGTGATGGCTGCCGACAACCACCATGCCCTCATCAGCGTCGGAGATCGCGCCGGCAAGTTCGTCGGTTGGGTGACCGAACAGTGCCTCCGATGTGACGGTCATGGTGGGATGTGCCTGGGTCAGTGCGTCAGCCAGTTCCCTGGTCGCGTCACGGGTCGCCTGTTGCACAGTTTCCAGGTCAACCGCATAGCCCGCTCCTGGGTAGCCGTATCCAGCGCCAGCCACCAGCGGCTGGGTAACGCTGAGAACATGGAGAGCCAGGTGATGTTCTTCAGCGAAAGTGGCCGCCCATGCAATCGGCGGATGCGAGATATCGGCTGGTTCGTGCACTGCGACCACCACCGGTCCGAAAACCGGTTCGGGTGCAGTTGCCTCATTGATGATGATCACGGGAGTGTCGGCGTGGTGGAGTAGCTGTCCGGCGACGTGCCCGATGTGGTGTGAGCTCCACCGCACGTGCCGTTGATGGCCGATGATGATCGGCGTATCCCCATGATGCCCCGATGACTGCAGCAGTGCGGCCGCCGGCACATCGTCTACGATCTCGGTCCGAACCTCGATGCCCGTTCCTTCAGCCTCGGCGATCCACTCGTGATTCAATAGCCGCTCATGCTCACGCCGTGCCGGGTCCAGGTTCACCTGAGCCGCAGCAGCGAACAGCTCTGCACCCGGCGAGAATCCGTGGACCGCCACGATCTCACTCGGTTCGGTCGGGTCTGCCTGAGCCAGCGCCCACCCGAACGCGGCGGCGGAGGCTTCCGAGCCGTCAACCCCAACCACACAACGCTGTAACGAAGCCATGGTTCGAGACTAGCCACATCGCTCGTTTAGAGTTGCGCGGCCGCATGCGGCGAGGCCGCGCCGACCAAACCGAATGTCGAAGATCAATCCACTTCAGGGCTGACGGGCATGGGAGACTTTCGCGCGTGCATCTTGACCGCCGGCCGCGACGCCGAGCCGCCCGTGGCTGGTAACCGTCGGGCGAAAAGCGGCGACAACTCGGGGTCCCTTCAAGCGACCGCTGGCCAAGCCGCCGGCGAGAGTATCGGGTACCTGGAGGCGGTATCGATCGGGGTTGGCGGCATGGTCGGCGGAGGAATATTCGCTGTCCTTGGTCTCGCGGTCGGCGTGGGCGAAGGCGGTACGTTCATCGCCTTCTTCATCGCCGGGATCGTCGCTCTGCTGACCACCTACTCGTACGCCCGGCTATCGGTGGCTCTGCCATCCCAGGGCGGCACGGTCGAGTTCCTGAACGAGGCATTCGGGCGAGGCAACCTCGCCGGCTCGCTGAACGTCCTGCTCTGGTTGAGCTATGTCATCACCACCTCGCTCTACGCATTCGCGTTCGGCTCCTACGGGGCCACTTTCCTCCCAAACGGAGCGCAGAGCTATGGCACGCATCTCCTGATCTCGACAGCAATTGTCGCTACGACCGTCCTGAACGTGTTCAGCGCTCGATTGATCGCTCAGACCGAGGACTACGTCGTCGCGGCGAAGGTACTGATCCTGGTGGTGTTCGTTGCCGTCGCGCTCACAGATGCAGACTTCGGGACCATTCAACCCTCGACGTGGGCCGGACCCGGATCGCTCGTGGCGGGCGGGATGCTGATCTTCGTCGCCTACGAGGGCTTCGAGCTCATCGCCAACTCCGCGGGCGACGTCCGAGACCCCACCAAGACCATCCCCCGGGCCCTCTACACGTCTGTGCTTTTCACCATCGTTCTGTACATGCTGGTCGCCGTCGTAACCGTTGGCCTGCTTACCCTTTCCCAGATCACGAACGCCGCGGACTTCGCGCTGGCCGAGGCCGCGCAAGTCGTGTGGGGAGGCGTCGGATTCGACTTGATCGTGATAGCTGCGTTGTTGTCGACCGCATCGGCGATCAATGCCACCCTCTACGGTACTGCCCGCCTGACGGTGGAGATCGCTCTCGACGGCGAACTCCCAACCGCGCTCGAGGACAAGATCTGCGGCAAACCCATCGTTGGACTCCTCCTGACGGCCACCGCTGCGCTGATCACCGCGAATCTCGTACCGCTCGCTGCCATCTCCTCGCTCGCAAGCGCCGGCTTTCTGACGATCTTCGCGGCGGTGAACATTGCCAACGTGCGACTCGCGGCCCGGACCAATAGCAACAAGGCCTTGTCCGCTGTGGGCGCGTTCGCATGTATCGCGGCTCTCGCAGCACTCATCGTTCACATCGCAACCACCCGCCCCACTGACCTCATCTTGCTCCTCGCGCTCATCTTGCTCACCTACTTGGGGGAGGCCACCTACCAACACCGCCGGCGGCTACGACCCGTCACAAGCAATGCTCCCAGTCGCCGCAGCTAGTTGCCCGCGACTCGGGCCGGTGAGGTTGGTTGGTCGGTGGCATGTTGGCGCACTCGCCCGATGGTCCGGGGCACGACCCGTTGCCTCCCTTGAGCTCACCCGCGTGGTACGGGAGCGGTCCCTATGAGCCGCGACGTCTCCTCACCAGCGGTGACCCTCTCAGGCGTCTCGGTGCGGCGAGGTGGCCGGCTTGTGCTGCAGGATCTGTCGCTCTCGGTGCCCTCGGGCGTCATCGTCGGCCTGATCGGACCGAGCGGCTGCGGCAAAACCACCCTCATGCGCACCATGATCGGGCTGCAGGCCAACGTCGCGGGAATCGTCGACGTCCTCGATCTACCCGCCGGGGTCGCGGCACGGCAGGGCGAGGTCGGCTACATGACGCAGGATCCGTCGGTCTACGGGGATCTGACCGTGGGCGAGAACCTCTCCTATTTCGCCGCGCTATTGAACCTCGGGCCGGAGCGAGTTAGCGAGGTCATGGGGTCGGTCAGCCTGGCCGACATGTCCGACGCTGTCGTCGCGGACCTCTCGGGCGGTCAGCGGGCTCGCGTGTCGCTCGCAGTCGCACTCCTGGCCGACCCCCCGTTGCTGGTGCTCGACGAGCCCACCGTCGGCCTCGATCCTGCCTTGCGCACCGAGTTGTGGGCCGAGTTCGCCCGCCTCGCGGCGACCGGCACGACCGTGGTCGTGTCCAGCCACGTCATGGACGAGGCCAGCCGTTGCGACCAACTCATCCTCATGCGCGACGGGCGGGTCCTAGCCACCGGATCTCCGACCGAGCTCATCGCTCGAACCGGCAGCGTCGATGTCGAAGAGGCCTTCTTGCGCCTTGTCGCCGACCGGGGTGACACCTGATGCCCGGCTCCACGACCAGCGCCACCGCGACCCGGGTACTGCGCCAACTGCGCCGCGACCGCCGCACGGTCGCGATGCTGCTGATGATCCCGACCGGGCTGCTCACCCTCGTCCGCTACGCCTTCGACGCCCGACCCGAGGTGTTCCAACGCGTCGGGCTCCCGCTCATCGGGGTCTTCCCCCTGGTGTCAATGTTCCTCGTCGCCTCCATCGCCATGTTGCGGGAGCGCCGCTCAGGCACTCTCGAGCGCCTGATGTCGCTCCCCACAACCAAACTCGGGCTGGTCGCCGGCTACGCCACCGCGTTCGCCGCGGTCGCCGTCGCCCAAACCGGTGTCGTGCTCTCGATGGGCGTCGTCCTGCTCGACCTCGAGGTAGCGGGACCGATGTGGCTCGCAGTCATCGTCGCCGTCGCCAACGCTCTGCTCGGCATGGCCCTCGGACTCCTGCTGAGCGCCTTCGCCCACACCGAGTTCCAAGCCATCCAGTTCATGCCCGCCTTCCTACTGCCCCAGTTCCTTTTGTGTGGGCTTCTCGTCGACCGACATGCCATGGCTCGGCCTCTGGAGGTCATCTCCGCGGTGCTTCCCCTGACGTTCGCTTACGACGCCCTCCGGTGGGTCGCCGATCGCGGCGGCGTGTCCAACGAAGTGCTCGTCGACCTCGCCGTGACCGCGATCATGGCTCTCGGAGCGCTAGCCGCCGGGGCACTCACCCTGAAGAGACGGAGCCCATGACCACGCCCAACACCCACTCCAACCCCGCTCGCCCAGGCGCGGCTCGATCGCAAGTACCGGCATGATCGTCGACGCGGCCCGCTACATCGACGGCCGACGGACCGATCGGTCCGAACCATGGGCAACCCCACCAGGCGACGGGGGCTTCACCTGGATCGGGCTCTTCGAGCCCGATCCAGACGAGTTCCAAGGGATTCGCGAGGCGTTGGGCCTCCACGAGCTCGCGATCGAAGATGCGACCGATGCGGACCAGCGGCCGAAGCTGGAGGTCTACGGAGAGTCGCTGTTCATCGCGGTGCGCACCGCAGCGCTACACCCCGGCAGCAGCCGAGTTGTCACCGGCGAGCTACAGATCTTCGTCGCCGCCGACTCGATCGTCGTGGTGCGCCACGGCCCGGCAGCGAAACTCACTGAGGTCCGCGCCGCCATGGAGGCCGACCCCGAGGCGCTGGAAGCCGGGCCCATGGCGGTGCTTCACGCCGTCCTCGATCGGGTCGTCGACGGCTACGCCCCGGTCCTCGATGCCCTGGGCGATGCCGTCGAGCGTGTCGAGGAAGCGGTCTTCAGCGACGACGGTATCGACTCGATCGAGAGTGTCTACGAGCTGAAGCGCGAGGTCTTGCACCTGCTCGCCGCGACCCGCCCCCTGATCGGCCCCCTGAACGTACTTGCGACGGGCAAGGCACCGCTGCGGGGGGAGCCGGTCTACTTCCGCGACGTTCTGGACAACCTATCTCGCGTCGTGGATCGGGCCGACACGCAGCGAGAGCTGTTGACGACCGTGTTCCAGGCCAACCTCACCCAGGTCAGCGTCCGCCTCGCCGAGGTGGGTGTCCAGCAGAACGAGGACATGCGACGGATCTCCGCGTGGGTCGCGATCGCTGCATCGCCGACCATCATCGCCGGGATCTACGGCATGAACTTCCGCCACATGCCCGAGCTCGACTGGACCGTGGGCTACCCGCTCTCGCTTGGGGCCATGGCGCTGAGTTGCCTCGTTCTGTTTCGCCTCTTCCGACGCGCCAAATGGTTGTGAGCTGAAAGGGCCAATGCGATGAACGCCCTGAATGACATCTGGATCCAATGAGTTCCTCCAATCATCGACGCTTTCGCCTTCGCAACCTGGTCCAGCTGCTCACCCTGGCCTTCGTCGCGCACGTGTTTGTTGTCCCGCAGTTGGCCGGCGCCCGGGCCGCCCTCGACACCGTGGCCAAGATCTCGCCCGGACTCGTCGCCGGCGCGCTCGCTCTCGAGGCCGGGGCTGTGGTGACCTATGCCCAACTCACTCGGGCTCTCCTCCCGTCAGGGTCGCGACCCTCCCTCGCGGTGTCATTCGGGGTCGTGCTCGCGTCGATGGGCGTCAACCACGTGGTGCCCGGCGGAGCGGCCACGACAGCAGCGGTCAACTACCGGCTCTTCGGCCTGGCCGGAGTCGCCAGCTCCGACCTCGCATTCGCCTTGGGGCTCCAGGCCCTGGGCTCGGCAGTCGTACTCAATCTGTTGCTGTGGGCTGCGCTGTAGGTTTCGATCCCCACGAGCGGATTCCACCCCATCTACGCCACGGCAGCCGTCGTAGGAGCAGTCCTGATCGCAGGCTTCGGCCTCATCATCGCTGGCCTGCTCTTGGCCAAGGATGGCCTCATGCGCTGGGCCCGACGCGCTGCTCGGCGCCTTCCCAAGCTCGACGCCGACCGAGTCGACGCTGGCCTCGGCCGCGTCGCCGCCCTGGCCGCCTATGTTGTTGTCGAGCGCCGCCTCGGCGGTCAGCAGCACGCCGCAGGCGTACAGCCGATGCTCAGCGACCTGATGGAGCCTCCATCTGAGCGCGGCCCGACCGAGTGACCGCCGAACACCAATTTCCCAGCTCCCGACTCCGGCGACACCTATCTCGAATCGCTGATCACTGCGTAGTCCTGGATTCGAGCCACCGCTCAATGCAAGCCGCGTGTGCCGATTGCCCCAGCCTTGGATTCGTGGCGCGTGTTCAGGTCGTACTCTGGGTGCCAGAAACACGCGTCGATGCGTTCGGCGACGTCCTCGTCGGACGCTTCGGGTGCGAGGCCTTCGGCGATCGCGGCGAGGGCAACGGCGCGAGCGACGTGGAGCGCGATCTCCCGACTGGCCGAGATCGGCGGAAGAAGCGCCCCATCGTCCGGCTGGGCGATCGAGTTCATGTTGCCGATGGCAGAGGCTGCGGCCGTGAGCATCTCGTCCGAGACAGCTCGCGCGCCAACCGCGGTAACGCCGAGCCCGATTCCCGGGAAGATGTACAGGTTATTCACCTGGGTGATCGTGTACGTCGCGCTGCCCAGCGACACCGGTTCGAACGGGCTTCCGGTCCCGACCAAGGCCCGCCCCTCGGTCCACGCCAAAACATCGCCGGGGATCGCCTCGGCACGAGGGGTCGGATTCGACAGGGGAAGCACGATCGGCCGATCGACACCTTCGGCCTGGGCGCGGATGACCTCTTCAGTGAACAGGCCGGGCTGGCCCGTGACGCCCACGAGGGCATGGGGCAAAACGTTCTTGACCACGTCGAGAAGATCCACCTGATCGCCGCTGCCCGCCCAGGATTCGATGTCGCTCCACGAGCGAACGAACGGTTCCTGGAACGGCAACAGACCAGTCAATCGATCGTGTAGGACCCCGTTGCGGTCGACCAGCCAGCAGCGACGCCGGGCGTCGGACTCGGAGAGACCCGCGGCCCTCAACGCGCGGACAACCTGCTCGGCGATCCCGGTGCCGGCCGAACCCGCCCCGAGCACGACCAGACGCAGCTCTTCGAAGGGAACGTCGGCGGCCTTCATGCCAGCCACGATGGCCGCCGTAGTCACTGCCGCGGTGCCCTGGATGTCGTCGTTGAACGAGCAGATCCGGTCGCGGTGGCGAAACAGGAGCCGGTTGGCGTTCACTTGAGCGAAGTCCTCCCATTGCAACAACACGCCGGGGCAGCGGGCTGCCAGCGCGTCGACGAAGGCATCGAGGAGCTCGTCGTACTCGACCCCGCGAACCCGGCGGTGGCGCCAGCCCAGGTACAGCGGATCCGACAGCAACGACTCGTTGTCGGTCCCCGCGTCGAGAAAGACCGGGAGCGTGCGGGACGGATCGAGACCACCGCTGGCTGTGTACAACGCAAGTTTCCCGACCGGGATGCCCATTCCGCCGATCCCCAGATCGCCGAGGCCGAGGATTCGTTCTCCATCGGTTACCACGACCACATCGACCTCGCGACCCGTCAGGGCGTTGTCGAGCAGTTCCTCGACACGATCGCGTAGAGGCCACGAGAGGATCAGTCCGTGCTCGCGCCGGTAGAGGCGCGACCAGTGCTGGCACGCGGGCCCGACCGTCGGTGTGTAGACGATCGGGAGCAACGCCTCGAGATGCGCCGTCAGAAAGGCGTAGAACAACACCGAGTTTCGTTCTTGCAGCGCCCGCAGGAAAACGTGTCGCTCGAGGTCGTTCGTCTTCGCGTCGTACTCCACACCTACACGCTCAAGCTGAGTGCCGAGATCCTCCACGACCGGAGGCAGCAGCCCGTGCAGACCCCATAGGTCTCGTTCGGCAAAGGTGAACGCCGTGCCCTTGTTGGCGTATCGATCGGCGAGCAGCCGCGCGGCGGACCCCATCTGTTGACGGGAGTTACCACTCAGCGCGGCCGCAGTGGGTCGGGACCCGGCCCTCACGTTGCTGTCGCTGGGATCGATCGTCATGTCACCACGGTTCCTGCCCGGTCGACGACGGGAGCCTTGAACGCCTCGTCGTGTTCACGCACCAAATCTTCCTGGATCGGCGGCTGTCCAGTCGCTCGCCCACGGCTCGGGCGGCGGCTCGGCGAGAAGTTCTCCCGGGCGTCCTGGGTTGCGACGCCGACGGGACAGGTGTTGGTGTGGCACCGCTGTGCCTGGATACAGCCGACGGCGAACATCATGGCCCGGGCAGCATTGGTGTAGTCCGCTCCCTGGGCGAGCCTCGCCACGATCGAGAAGCCCGTGGCAATCTTTCCGCTGCAGCCGATCTTGATCTGATCTCGGAGGCCGCAGCCGACCGACGCAGAGTTTGAATCCGATCGGTTTTCCGCTCGCCTCTGCTGGGTCGGTCACTTTCATGACCATGTAGCCTCCAGACCCACGCTCGGATCGGTCATGTCGTCACGTCCATTCGACATCGAGCCGCGCCGCGTCATATCTGTCAGGCTCGACGTAACAGGTGAGCGTGTTGGGCATGAGCCCTACGACCGCAGCCTCCACGGCGTCGATGACGTCGATTACTCGGTCCAGGTCGGCGGGACCGGTGACCGCCACCTTGGTGCACACCAGGATCTGTTCGGGTCCGATGTGTTCGGTCCTCAGATTGAGCACACGATCGACACCGTCCACCCCATCGATCGCGGCCCAGAGCGCCTGGCTCATCGCGTCCGAAACGGTCTCGCCGATCAGGAGACTCTTCATTTCGGTGGTGAGCAGTCCTGCCACGAGACAGAGCAGCACGCCAATGCCGATCGTGGCCGCAGCATCCCAGACCGGATCGCCCGTCGCCCAAGCAGCACCCACCCCAGCGAGCGCCAGCGTGAGGCCGACGATGGCGGCTCCGTCTTCGAGGAGTACCACCGTCACCTCGGGGTTGCGGGTGCGCCGAATGAAGCGCCACCAGCTCTGCCCCGCCGGCCGGATCGTGCGGGCCTCGGCCACCGCCGTGCGCAACGAAAGCCCCTCGATCACGAACGCGACAAGCAACAATGAGACGCCGACGATGGGGCTGGTCACCGCATGCTCACCGGCCCGCAGCTTTCGCACCCCCTCATACAGCGAGAAGACGCCGCCAAGACCGAACAGAACCAGGCCAACCACGAATGCCCAGAAGTAGCGCTCACGTCCCCTCCCGAACGGACGGGCTGGCGATGGGGCCTCGCGCGCCCGGCGGGCGCCGAGCAGCAACAGCGCCTGGTTGCCGGTATCAGCAATCGAGTGCAACGTCTCGGCCAGCAGCGCGCTGGAGCCTGTGATCAGGAATCCCACGAACTTGGTCGTCGCGACGCCGAGATTCGACAACAATGCGGCGACAACGGCGCGCCGGCCTGTCCCACTCATGAACGAGACGAGGGGCCAACCGTCCCCACCTGCCGACGCGTCATACACCGACGGCGGTCGGTCGTGGCACGGATTGCGCCGTTCTGGAGCACATCCGCTCTGCGATCTGCGCCCAGCACGGGATCCCTCCTTTTACGCGTCTCGACATGCACATGTTATGGGCGCAGGAGCGCCTCCTCCGACCCGCTCAGCTTTCTGGAGGCGGTGCCCAACCGTCGACGCGCGACACGTCGACAGGGTGCTGAGCGAAACCCGAACTCCAGTACGTCTGGTCATCGTTGGTGATCAGGTAGGCGTCGTATCCCGGCCGGGTATCGATCCAGGCGATTCCCTCGAGACCCATCACGAAAACCGGCATGGCATGTGAGTCGACCACGGTCAGGTCTGGGCCGACGACCGTTGAGCTGGCAAGAGCTTTTGTCGGCTGGCCGGTGTGGGGGTCGACGATGTGGGCTCCGCGTTCGTAGGTGGCCGACGTCGCAACGGCAAGCCGTTCGTCGCCTTCGATCACCAGCGCCCAGGCCTCTGGCCTATCGGGGTGCCGGGTGCCGACGCGCCAACGGGTATCGGGGGTGGGCCGGCCGCGCAGGGCGATGTCGCCGCCGACGTTGATGCAGAAGTTGGCGCAGTCGTAGCTCTCGAGGATCTCGGCCGCGGTCTCGATCGCCCACCCTTTGACCAGGCCAGACGGGTCGAGTCGGGTGCCGGCACCTCGAAGACGTCGAAGGCACCTCCGGTGTCCTCCCGCATGGCTTCGCAACGCCCCAGGACCGCGCGGATCGCCGTTCAGATACGACATCTTTGGGATCACACGCGTCCGTCCCTGCTGTCGTGGCCAGCCTGGGGGAATGAGCAAGGGCGAACGCAACCGCATCACGACTCGCGAGTGTGGAGCAACATTGGTGTCCGGGCCATCCTGCAGAGCCCCCGTTACACACCGGGTTCCAAGTCTGGAACAGTCAACAACGCCACGAAGAACTCCTCGACGCCGACAACGTCTCACTCCGGCACCAATCCAAGATGCGCTGGAACGACCGCAGCGCATGGATCTGGTCCGAGAAGCCAACCCACGAGGCCATCGTCAACCTCGATGACTTCGCCTCGGCCGAAGCGGTCTTCACCGGCGCTAAGCGGGCCAAGGTCCGGCGCGAGCGAGGCTGCCGAGATGTATCACGTTTTGTCATACTGATGACATGGCCAAAGCAATCTCTGTCCGACTCGATGAGGAGACCGAGCGCGCCCTACAGACGCTCGAGTCGTCTGGGTTGACCCGATCCGAGGCAATCCGATCGTCGCTGCTTGCTTCTGCAGCTCGACTCCGGCGAGGGCGAGATCTCGCCACCGAAGCTGCGGCGCTCGAGGCCGACGAGGCCGACCGCGAGGAGATGCTTGCCGTCGCCTCGCTCATGGAGTCCATGCGTGCGCCGGGGTGAGGTCTACCGGTTCCGAGCCCCGAAGGGCCTAGGCCATGAGCAACAGGGCGTGCGCTACGGCGTCGTGGTCCAAGCCGATGAACTGCTTCCTCGTTCGGTACTCATCGTCGCACCAACCTCACCCAGTGCCCGACCCGCCTCGTTTCGACCCGAGATAGCCGTAGCCGGCCACACGACGCGCGTCCTCGTCGAACAGCTCGGAACTGTCGACGCTCAGCGGCTTGGCGACCGAGTGGGATACCTCTCGCCCGACGAGCTGTGGTCGATCGATGACGCACTCATCACCGTTCTTGGACTCACCTGATGGGGTTGCCTCAGCACAGCCGATGCGGCGTACTGACGAGCGTGTCGGAGGGGACTTGAACGACCGCCCACCGAGTGGAGCCCAGCGGCACCGAGCGGCAGAACCCGCCAATTCACGGCATTCTCGCTAGCGGCCGAGCTCACCTCGCTCATACTCGGCGACGGCTCGCACCTCCTCATCGCTGAGGATGTGATCGAAGCCGGGCATGAGGCCGCGACCTGACGCGATGACGGCGATCTGATCGGCGATGTCAGGAAAGCGCTGCGCCACCTCCCCGCCGCCCAGGGCGGGTCCGACGACGCCCTGGCCCTCGTCTCCATGGCAGCCGGCGCACCGCGTTGCATAGATCTGCGGAGCGTCGATCTCCACCTCGTGTGGCTCGAACACCCGGTCGCGCCCGTCCAACAGGCCCACGCTGACGACCGCCAAGAGCACCACGACGAGCGACGAGAGGCCGAAGCCGACGAAGAAGGCCTGCACCGAAGTGGGTCCGGGGTCGTCCGTGGGCATCGTCTCTGCCATGAGAGGCAGGGAACCACGCGCCGGCCCAACTGAGTAGGGACCTCCGACCCTTCTCACTCGAAAGCGATGATCCCAGGCTTGGCCCATGGTGATGAGCAGACGTGAGTTCTTGTTCGTGGGAGCGGCGGCCGGTGCCACCGCGACGACAGCGGTCGCAGTCCCGATCGTCAAGCGACGCGACACCCGGTCGGATGGATCTACCAGGGAGACAGTCAGCTACGGGCGCAAACCGATCGCCCGCTTGTCAGAACTGGCGGTAGGCGACACGGTCGCCTTCGAGTACCCCGCCCCCGGTGATACCAGCCTGCTGGTCAGGCTCGGTCGGCCTGCGACGGGCGGTGCCGGGCCGGACAGCGACGTGGTGGCGTTCTCCAACCGGTGCACTCACATGGGGTGTCCCATCGAAGACGTCCGCATCGACTCCGGCGTACTCGGACCATGCCCGTGCCACTTCACGACCTTCGATCTGGCGCGTGACGGGCAGGTCGTGCTGGGGCAGGCCACTCAGAATCTCCCGCGAGTCGACCTCGAACTCGACGGTGACGACATCTACGCGACCGGCGTGACCCGCCTGATCTACGGCCGGTCGGACAACCTCGTGACCGGCTGAGGAGTCGACATGTCCACAGTCCCTGTGCCTCCCCCCAACGCAGCCGTGCACACCACGTGTTGCGAGTATTGCCCCGTCGCATGCGGGTACCGCGTCTACACGTGGCCGGTCGGGCACGAAGGCGGGCAAGCGGCCTCTGACAATGCGCTGGGCGTCGACTATCCCCAAGCAGCGCTCACTGGGGGGTGGCCGACCGAGAACATGCACAACGTGACCGTCATCGACGGGCGACAGCACAACGTGCTCATCGTCCCCGACGCGACGACCCAGGCGGTCAACATCGGAGGGACCCACAGCGTGCGCGGCGGCGCAATCGCCCAGAAGATCTGGTCACCGACGGGGCGTACTGCCGATCGACTGCAGCGACCGCTTCTCCGGGTCAACGGCCAGCTCGTCCCGATCAGCTGGGACATGGCGCTCGACCTGGTGGCGGACCTTTCGACCTACGTACTCCAGGAGTGGGACGAGCTCGCCTGGGGCATGAAGCTCTACAGCTACCAGTACTACGAGAACGTCTACGCCGCGACCAAGCTCGCACTCGGCGAGATCGGGACCCCCAACTTCTCTCCGCACCACGCTCCCGCCGACGGGGACGACGTTCCAGGGCTCTCCGATACCGGCATCGACGCCTTCGGGTCCGCGTTCGCGGACGACGCCGAGGCCGATGTGATCATGATCTGCGGGAGCGATCCCTACGAAACCAAGACGGTGCGCTTCACCACCTACCAGGCAGCGGGTGGCGCCGCTTTGATCTACGTCGATCCGCGCCGGACCTTCACCGCGGCCTACGCCGAACAACACGGCGGACTTCACCTGCAGCTGCACCCGGGAACCGACACAGCGCTGTACAGCGCTCTGGCCCGGGAGATCGTCGAGAGAGGCTGGTACGACCGCGACTTCGTCGACCACCACACAGCGAGCCGCGCCGATATGGACGCCGAGGGCAAGTGGCGGCGACGCCGGTTCGGAATGGACTTCGCCCAGCTTCGAGATCACCTGCTCAGCAGGGACGAGTTCACACCCGAAGGCGCAGCGGCGATCACCGGCGTCCCTGCCGACCAGATCCGCGAGGCCGCAAGACTCCTGACGGGCGGCGGCGGCGAGCGGCCCAAGACCTCGATCCTCTTCGAGAAAGGCGTCTACTGGTCGCACAACTACGAGAACACCGCCGCCGTCGGCAATCTCGGTGTTCTCCTCGGGGCGGTCGGGCGTCCGGGGCGGACCACATCGCGGATGGGTGGCCACCAGCGAGGTGGGCAGAGGGCAGCCGGCTACCCGCTGGACAAGTCGCCGCACTTCTTCGAGGACCATCCCGTCGAGATGGACACCGAGCGCTGGCTCGTGGAGGGAAACACTCGCTTCAGGTGGGTCGTCGGCACCAACTGGATCTCGGCCATGGGCGCTTCGCAGGCGCTTCGATCGGCTGTGGCGGACCTTGTCAACCGTGGACCGCGCGTCACCACGAGCGATCCGGACGGCGTTCGCAACGCACTCCAGGCTCGTATGGACGCCGGCGGCATGGTCATCGTGCAGCAGGAGATCTACCTCAACGAGTCGACCGAGCTGGCCGACCTCGTGTTGCCCGCAGCCACCTGGGGCGAAGAGGACTTCGCCAGGAACAACGCCGAGCGACGGCTCCGGATCTACGAGAAGTTCATGGACGCACCGGGAGAGGCGCGCCCCGACTGGTGGATCTTCGCCCAGGTGGCGCAGAGAATGGGCTATGACGGGTTCGGCTGGCAGGACACCAACGAGATCTTCGAAGAAGCCTCTGAGCGCAGCCGAGGCGGGCGGCGCGACTTCGCAGCTCTGGTCGAACTCGCCCGACAGCGGGGGATGCGAGCCCACGACCTGCTTCGCCAGTTCGGGACGACCGGCGTGCAGACGCCGCTGTCGATCGAGGCCGGCGAGCTCGTCGAGACCGAGCGCCTCCACGCCGATCTGCGGTTCAAGACGGACAGCGGGAAGGCCAACTTCGTGCTCGCCGATTGGGATGCGGTGGCCGACCGCAACCAGGTCCTCGGACCCGATACGTCTCGCGGCGAACTGTGGGTGCTCAACGGACGCGTGAATGCCATCTGGAACAGCATGTTCGACCATTCCAGGCGGGAGATCACGACCACCCGATGGCCGATGAACTTCCTCGAGATACATCCGGACGATGCCACACCGCGGGGACTCGAGAACGGTGACATCGTGAGCGTGGAGAGCGACAACGTCCTCGACCAGCTCGGTCGAAGAACGAGCGCGTCGTTCACCGCAGCGGCATACATCACTGAGGTGGTGCCGCCCGGCGTGACCTACACGTACTTCCTGTACCCGGGTTCGCCCTCCAACAGCATCACGTCAGGCGACAGCAGCCTCCAACCACTCAACCTTCGCTACAACTTCAAGCTCGGACGTGGTCGAGTCCGTCGCATCGGCGCCTCCGGCCTCGCGCAGTCGATGTCGTTCGCTCCGCGAAACCTGGCGCCCGAGCCTCACGTCCACGAACACCTCGAAGAAGAGTAGAAGCCGACGCCTCCGGCGCTGCGTCACTGTCGACCTGAGGCTGTCACATGTTCCGACGCTGCAGTGAACAAATCCATTCGCAACCGACACCCCTGGGAGCGTTTCCACCCGCTCTGACCAGGGAGTTCGATGGTGTCGGAGGGGGATTGCAACCCTTAACCACGCCGCCGAAGCGCTTGGCTCGACCTGGCCAGCGCAGCGTAGCGGCCACCGTTTCAGCTGGTCAGAGGCTCACAACCGGGGTTCTCGGCATCCATAGCCATGCGCGCTGTCGTAATGAGTGTCGGCGGTGTCACAAGGGGCGCGGCCCCGGAGGCCGCAGCCTTCGATTTTCACCCGGCCATCTTCACGCCTTCGCGCGGGCCGGTCAGACGACCCGTTGACGGGCAGTCAGGGTTCGTCGCGGTTCGGTCAAACGATGTGGCAAATGTCGCCCTCGCCGCAGTCGGCTGGATCGACGGACGGCTGCGCTCCGCGGCGGCCCACCGGCTCTTCCGGTGGGCGGGAAGTGTCCGAGGCGGGCATGGGTTGCTACGACATGAAGAACTATGACGTGATCTGGATCGGAACCGGCCAGGCAACCGGGACCATCATTCCCCGCCTGGCGGCCGCCGGAAAGCGAGTTGCCCTCATCGAAGGTGGCAAGGTCGGCGGCTCGTGTGTCAACTACGGCTGCACCCCGACCAAGACACTCGTTGCCAGCGCGAGGGCTGCCCACATGGCACGCCGCGGACCCGACTTCGGAGTGGAGATCGCGGAGTACTCCATCAACTTCGAGACCGTGCGGGCCCGTATGAATTCCATGCGAGACAACAGCGGCATGGAAGAGTGGCTCCGAACGATGCAAGGTATCGACCTCTACCCCGAATACGCCCACTTCCTCAGCGAACACGAAGTCCAGGTCGGCAACGACATCATCTCTGGCGACACGATCGTCATCCACACCGGCACCCGCTCCCTTCAGGTGCCAATCGCCGGCCTCGACGAAGTCGACTGGCTCGACAACGCCGGGCTGCTCGATCTCGACACCGTTCCCGAGCACCTCGTGATCGTCGGCGGCAGCTACATCGGCATCGAGTTCGGCCAGATCTTCCGCCGCTTCGGAGCCGAGGTCACCATCCTCGAGGGCGCCGACCAACTCATACCCCGCGAAGACGCCGACATCGCCACAGCCGCAACCGACATACTCACCGGCGAAGGCATCACCGTGCTCACCGGTACGCCCGTGCAGTCAGTGAAGCAAGACGGCGCAGGCCAGGTCTACGTCACCTTCGACACCCCCGACGGCACAGAGACGATCCACGGCAGCCACCTGCTACTCGCAGTCGGGCGAGTGCCGAACAGCGACAAACTCGCCCTCGACGCCGCCGGCGTGAAAGCCAACCGACAGGGTTACATCCCCGTCGACGACACCATGCAGACCAACGTCGACCACATCTACGCCATCGGCGACGTCAACGGCGCCGGCGCGTTCACCCACACATCGGTGAACGACGGCGAGATCTTCTGGGACAACTACACCGGAGACGGCGATCGCAAACTCTCCGACCGCGTGCCCATCCACGCCATGTACATCGACCCACCGCTCGGCCGCATCGGCATGAGCGAACGCCAAGCCCGCGACAGCGGACGCAACGTCCTCATCGCCACTCGCCCCATGGCCCACATCTCACGAGCCAAAGAGAAAGACGAGACCGCCGGCCTCATCAAGATCCTCGTGGACGCCGACACCGAGGAATTCCTCGGAGCTGCCATCCTCGGCGTGGGCGGCGACGAGGTCATCAACATCTTCGCCCCGTACATGCACGCCAAGCAGTCCTACAAGACGTTCCGCAAGGCCACCTTGGCCCATCCCACCGTCGGCGAACTTCTCCCATGGATCCTCGATGACCTCCAGCCACTGCAGTAGGGCTTGACACCACAGGGCCCGCACACATGCAACACGGCGAACCCATCGACCTCTATGCCCTCTCCGTCAACCCCAAATAGCAGCGAGCATCGACACGTCGGGATCCGGTGAGGGGTGCCTTCGCGCCCTACGAGATGTCTGGCTCGGGTCGAAGGATGTGGCAGATGTCGCCTTCGCCGCAGTCGGCGGGATCGAGGCGACGGCTGCGCTCCACCAGTGCTTCGAGCTCACGCTCCATACCCGCGAGCTGCTTGCGGCGGTCTCGGATCTCGGTCAGCTTGTTCCCAAGTAGGTCCCCGACGTGGGTGCACGGCGCTTCGCCGGTGTCGCGGATCTCGATGATGCTGCGGATCTCGGCCAGGGTCAGCCGGGCGGTCTGGGCCGACCGGATGAACTGCAACCGGTTCAGGGTGTCCTCGTCATAGACCCGGTAGCCGTTGTCGGCCCTGCGGGGCTCGGGCAACAGGCCCTTGCGCTCATAGAACCGCACCGTCCTGGTGGGAAGTCCTACGGCGTCGGCCAGCTCACCGATCAACATGCTCTCCACCATACCCCCTTGACCTTCTCCTATAGGAGAAGCCTTACCGTGGCCCTATGGACGTGACGTTGCTGTACTTCGACGACTGCCCCAACTGGCTCGACGCCGACGCCCACCTGCGGGCCCTCGAGGCCGAGGTGCCAGGCCTGCAGGTGACTCGCCGCATCGTCGACACCCCCGAAGAGGCCGAACGCACCCGCTTCCGGGGCTCGCCCAGCATTCTGGTCGACGGTGTCGATCCCTTCGCCGACGCGGACGCGCCGGTCGGTTTGTCGTGTCGGGTCTATCAGACCCCTGATGGGCCGGCCGGGTCCCCGACGATCGACCAGCTCCGGGAGGCGTTGAACACGGCCTCGGCACCGTCCCCT
>Ga0114932_10002917_pt1 | contig 17343 bp, 16 predicted proteins | sample 2SBtaG_2_FD_87286 | JGI IMG/M metagenome (GOLD analysis project Ga0114932, IMG submission 87286) | Deep subsurface microbial communities from Kolumbo volcano to uncover new lineages of life (NeLLi) - 2SBTROV12_ACTIVE470 metaG | ecosystem: Environmental > Aquatic > Marine > Volcanic ... | reverse complement strand
TAAAACATCCTTTGATAAAGCAAATAGAACATCAGTGGATGCAAAGAGAGGGATTGGGATAGATACTTCTATACCAATCTTTGCTCAAATAAAAGAAGAGGTAGGTTGTCCTATTTTAACTGATGTGCACTCTCCTGAGCAATGTAGTAAGATTGCGGAAGTTGTTGATATATTACAAATACCGGCATTTTTATGCAGACAAACTGATTTATTAGTTGCAGCAGCAAATACGGGTAAAGTGGTCAATATAAAAAAAGGTCAGTTTCTTGCGCCATGGGATGTTAAAAACATTATTAGTAAAGTTACATCATCTGGAAATGAGAAAATATTATTGACAGAGCGTGGAGTTTCTTTTGGTTATAACACTTTAATCAATGATATGAGAGGTTTGGAGATAATGAAAGAAACAGGTTATCCAGTAGTATTTGATGCCACTCATTCCGTTCAACAACCTGGTGGTCTTGGTAACAAAAGTGGTGGACAGCGTCAATTTATCAAGCCTCTTGCAAGAGCGGCAACTTCAATAGGAATATCAACCTTATTTATTGAAACTCATGATAATCCTGATATTGCTCCAAGTGATGGCTCATGTATGCTTCATATAGATGACTTAAGCCAGCTACTTAAGGAGATCAAAGCGTTTGACATTATAGCTAAAAAATTTATAAATTAGATGAATCATTCTCAAGGTGAAATTAAGATCATTGCTCAAAATAAAAAGGCTTACCACGAGTATGTAATTGAGGATAAAATTGAGGCAGGAATTGTATTGGCTGGGTCTGAGGTTAAATCTTTAAGGTTTTCAAAAGCTAGCATTAATGAGTCATATGCACATAATATTGGAAATGAGATTTTCATATTAGGAGCTAATATTCCAGAATATAATAAGGCAAAGTCATTTAAGCATTCTCCAACAAGGCAAAGGAAGCTATTATTACATAAAAGGGAAATAAAAAAGTTAATTGGATTAATAAAGCGAAAAGGTCATACTCTTATACCATTATCATTGTATTTTAATAAGAAAAATATAGCGAAAATTTTATTGGGTATTGCAAAAGGTAAAAAGAAACATGATAAAAGAGAGACTATAAAACAAAGGGATTGGGAGAGAGATAAAGCACGATTACTCAATAATTCCTAGGATTATTAATTAATAGCAGATTCATATATTTACTATTTCTTTTTAGCTACTATTCTCTTCACTAATATTTCTTTTGTAGACATTAGATTTATTTGCTGCTCCCATGACGATATACAGTATTCATTATAATTTTCTTCCCCAAATAGCTTTTTTAATTTTGGAGCAATTTCTTTTTTACTTTTAGCAAGCACTTCTTTTGTTTTTTTATTAATATTTAGCTTTATTGTCCTCTCATTATATTTTCTACATATCATAAACTTTTATGCCCCTTCTCCCTTTTTAGTTGTTGATTCTAAAAGTATCATAACTACACAAACCTAAGAATAATCTCTGAAATAGATATTCAATTTTAAATAAGTCATGGTATCTTCTTTTAGAAATTTTAAGATTTTAACTAACATTGCTTTTGCATCACAGCACAACTCCCTTAACTAAATTCTTAATGGTTATGCAGGAATGCGTTTTCAATAATTATCACAATCTTTCAAAGATTTTTCTTATATCTTTCATTTCAAGTTTAATAAATGTAGGTCTTCCGTGATTACATTGCTCTGAAAAAGAAGTTTGCTCAATTTGTCTTAAGAGCGCATTCATTTCTTCTAAATTCAAAACTCTCCCAGCTCTTATGCTAGAGTGGCAAGCAATATTACCCCAAATTTCCTCAATTTTTTCATGAATAAGCTCTATGTCATCGAATAGATAAATATTCTCAGCAATGCTTTTAACAAAGCTGTTTATATCCAAATTTTGAAATATTGATGGGACTTGTCTGATCAAAATTTGAGATATTCCATTTCGTTCAATTATCAAACCAAATGCCTTAAGATTATCCTTTTTTTGAATTATTTCTTCAGTTAAAACTTTTCCCAATTCAACTATTTCAGGGATAAGTAAAATTTGGCTCTCAACCTTCCCTTTTTTTAGTTGTATTTTAATTTTTTCCAAAGTTAACCTTTCATGTGCAGCATGTTGATCAACCAAAATTAAACTACCACTTTTTTCTGCCACTATATAGGTTTTATCTATCTGGCATTTTGCAAACCCCAAAGGATATTCCTGATCTGAAATATTTTTCTGCTCAATCTCATTTTCTATAAAGTCGCTTAAATATTTTTCCTCATTTTTTTTATCAAATATCTCTTTGCTGTTATCTTTAGATTCAGAAGAATGCAAACCTATATCTTCTCTTACAACAGCTTCATGGCTATTTATTAAATCTCTCAGCCCATGTTGCTGTTTGGTTGATTTTTCATTATTAGCAAATAACTTATCAGCAACTTTGTTATTATCTTCTCTATGTTTTTTATAAAATGCACCTTCGGGTTTAAAAAACCTAACAGCATCATTTGCCAATTCTTTATTATTCATCAATTCAGCTTTGGAGATAGCAGTTCTTATGGCATTTATAATAATACCTTTGATTTTTTGACTATCTCTAAATCTAACTTCAGCTTTAGTTGGATGAACATTAACATCAACGAATTTTGGATCAATATCCAAATACAAAGCTATTTGAGGAAATCTATTATGAGGTATTAAATTTCTGTATGCAGCTTTTACTGCAATCGATAAAACCTTATCTTTGACAAATCTTTTATTGATAAAAAAATGCTGATTTAAAGAAGTAGCAGCGTTATAAGTCGGGATTGACGCATATCCATATACTTTGATTCCATCATCCTCTATAAAGAATTTTATAGCGTTATCTATAAATTTTTTGCCTATAATATCTTCTAGTCTTTGAGATGAATCAAGGATTGAAACATCTTGAGCTTTCGTATCAACAATTACTTTATCATTTGATATAAGTTTAAAACTAATATTTTCTCTTGATAATGCTAATTTATTAAGTAGCTCAATGGATGCACTTGTTTCACTAGCTTCAGATTTTAGGAATTTTAGCCTTGTTGGTGTTGAAAAAAATAAATCCCTTACTTGTATAGTTGTACCTACATTTCGAGAAATAGGTTTTAAATGAGATTTCTCACCACCTATTACTTCAATTTCCCATGCCTCATTGCATTCAAAATCTTTACTTATAATTTTTAGTTTACTTATAGCAGCAATTGATGGTAAAGCCTCGCCTCTAAAACCTAAATATCGAATATTACTTATATCTTCTTCTTTAAGTTTAGACGTTGCATGCCTTTCTAATGCCAATTCTATTTCATCTTTTTTAATTCCTTTGCCGTTATCTGTTACAGAAATAAAATTCCGACCTCCTCTACTAATCTCAACTTCTATTTCCGTTGCACCTGCATCAATTGAATTTTCTACTAATTCTTTCACAACCGATAAAGGTCTATCAACAACCTCTCCTGCTGCTATTTTATTAATTGTATTGGTAGTTAAAACTCGTATTGACATAAATTATAATCCTGAGATTTCTTCAGTTAAAGAGAAATTTTATTCTCCTCTCCATTATATAGTCTAATTATATTATCTTTATGTTTGTAAACAATCAATATTAAAGTGCATGTTAAAAACGCATAGTTAACATAATTTGCATCAGTAATAACAAAGGTGATAATTGATAAAAATAAAGAAACTAAAGAAGCAACTGATGAAATTTTAGAAAATTTAAAAATTGCAATCCATATAATAGACATCAAAAGAGCAATAAAAGGATTTAACCCTAGCATCACCCCTAATACTGTGGCAACTCCCTTCCCTCCTCTAAATTTCAGCCAGATTGGGAATATGTGCCCAAGTATACATACAAAACCATAGACAGCTATAAATTTTTGTTCGAAAATTATTGCTAGTATAATAGATGCCAAACCCTTTAGTATATCGAATATTAATGTAAGTGTTCCTAATAGTTTGCCGCCTACTCTAAGTGCATTAGTAGCACCTATATTTCCTGAGCCAGATTTCCTTATATCACCCTTGTTAAGTACTTTGCTTAAAATCAATCCTGATGGAATGCTGCCAAGTAAATAGGAAGCTAATAATAGAAAAAAACAAGTTTGCACTGTGATTAAAAACCATAATGATTAAGCCACCTTAAATCTCCTTCAAAGAAACATCTTAAGTCTGAGATATTATATTTTAGCATTGCTAATCTCTCGATGCCAATGCCAAATGCAAATCCTTGATATTTATCTGTATCAATATTAACATTTTCAAGTACCTTTTTGTTAACCATACCACATCCAAGAATCTCTAACCAATCATTGCCTGCTCCTATTTTTATTTCTCCTTTTTTACTTCTATCGCATTTAATATCAACTTCAAAAGAGGGTTCTGTAAAAGGAAAGTAACTAGTCCTAAATCTCATAGGGATTTGTTCTAAGTTAAAAAATAGCTTTAAAAATATTTCTAAGCATCCACGCAAATCTAAAATATTTGATTTTTCATCCACAACTAAACATTCTAATTGATGAAACATAGGGGTGTGAGTTGCGTCATGGTCAGACCTATAAACCTTACCAATAGAAAATATTTTTAGTGGTGGTTTATTTTTTAGCATATGTCTAATTTGAACGGTAGATGTATGAGTTCTTAATAGATTTAACTTTTCTTCATTTTCTGCTTCGCCATTTTCTTTAGCAGAGTTTTCTACATAAAAAGTGTCATGCATTTGCCTTGCTGGGTGATTTTTTGGAATATTAAGTGCTGTGAAATTATTCCATTCATTTTCTATATCAGGTCCATCAATATGTTCAAACCCCATAGAGTGAAATATATTTTTTATCAAATCTATAGTGTGTGAGATCGGGTGCACTTTTCCTCTTTGATAGCTTCTTCCAGGTAATGTTATATCTATCGTTTCTGTCCTTAGCTTTTCATTGAGAATTATATCTTCAAGCTTTTCTTTAATTTCTTGAATATTTCTTTGAATTTCACTTTTAATTTGATTTACTTTAGCCCCAAATTCTCTTTTAGACTCAGGAGGGACAGCAGCAATTTTTTTAGCTTCGTTTGTTATTAAACCATTTTTACCAAGAAATTTAACTCTAATTTCATCAAGATGTCTTTCATCTCCGACTGTTTTAACTAAGTCTTTAAATTCTTGGTATATTGAATTCAGATTGTTTAGCATATTTACAGATGTGAAAAAGTTTTCAAAGCTACTAATTTATGTAGCTGACTTTTTTGTATCTTTTTCTAAAGCTTTTTTGGCTTTGTTTAATATTTCAGTAAAGGCCTCTGTATTGTGTATGGCAAGCTCTGATAGCATCTTTCTGTTAAGATCAATTCCAGCAAGTTTTATTCCTTTAATAAATTGAGAATATACTAAACCTTGCTCTCTAACAGCAGCATTAATCCTTTGAATCCACAAAGCTCTGAAGTCTCTTTTTTTATTCCTTCTATCTCTGTAGGCGTATTGTAAACCTTTTTCTACTCTTTGTATTGCAACTCTAAAGCAGTTTTTTGCTCTACCTCTGTAACCTTTGGCTAATTTTATTATTTTTTTATGACGAGCCTTTGAAGTGACTCCACGTTTTACTCTTGACATTTTTTATCTCCACTAAATTAATTAAGCATATGGCATATATTGAGGTAATCTTCTTGCCTCTACTTTAGGCAAAATAGTCGTACCTCTTTGATTTCTGATTTGACGCTTGCTGCGTTTCCTCATATTATGCTGCTTATTAGCTTGTGTGGCTATAACTTTTCCACTGGCTGTGAACTTAAAGCGTTTCTTAGCACTTGATTTTGTTTTCATTTTAGGCATTTTGTCTCCGATATAAACATTTTTTTTGCTTCAAAGGCATGCCGTTTATAGCCCTTGATGCTAATAAAGTGTATTATTACCTTAAAATAAAGAAAATATCAATACAATTAATGGCTATACTTGCATAAAATTAAAATTTAGCACATTTTCTCATAGTTATAGAATTTCTACAAATGGAATTACTTAAATAATAATTCGAAGGTTGGCTATCGAATATGTCTTTTGTGAAGTTTTTCTGTTTTAGTGGAGTTTTGACTAAATCATTGTTAATTAAATTATCGGTATTTTTAAACACAGGGTTGGTCTTAGCCATCATATTCCTAATTTCACTAAGCTTTGAATATGGTAATTCAACACCTGTTAACTTTGCTAAATCCAAAATAATTTTCCAATCTATTTTTGCTTCTCCAAGTGGGTCAATTGCAGAATATGTATTTTGCACCCTACCTTCTAAATTAACATATGTAGAATTTTTTTCGGTAAATGCTGGTGCTGGAAGAATAATATCTGCGATTTCAGCTGCTTTGTCTCCATGATGCCCAATATAAATAATAAATGCTTTTGGGTTGATTTTTTTTAGATCTACCTCATCAGCTCCAAGTAATATAATTACATCACATTTTTGAAGAATTTGATTTGTTTCCATTCCCGTATTGCTTGGTAAAAAGCCTATGTCTAATCCTCCTACTCTAGAGGCTGCAGTATGAAGAATGTTATATCCATTCCAATTTTCATCAAGATAATTATATTGATTTAATAATTTGGCTATAAAATATTCATAAGCTTCAAAATCAACTTGAGTTGTTAAATGTTCACCAAAAATAAGCATAGGCTTTTTTGCCTTTTTCAAATCCTTGCATAATGGATGATCTCCATCAGTAATTTGCTTGAGTATCCAAGGGTTATTGCCTAGGTATTTGTAAGGATAGGTTAAATCTGATTTATTGCCGATCAAAGCAACAGGAAGCTTATTATTCAAATAAGTTTTTCTGATTTTTGCATTAACCATTGTTGCTTCATGCCTCGGGTCGCAACCAATCAATAAGCAATGATCAGCTTCTTCAATGCCATTTATTGATGTGTTAAAAACATATTCAGCTCTATTTTTGTTTAATAGTTTACTTCCGTTTTGCCTGCAATCAAAATTTCCGCTACCAAGTGCTTCAAGATAATTTTTTACTACCAGCATTGTTTCAACATCAGTTAAATCACCAGCTATAGCACCAACTTTATTAGCTTTTGTAGAATTTATTTTTTCTGCAAGTGTATCAAGTGCTGCATCCCAACTGCATTCCACTAATTTACCTTTTCCCTTAATCATCGGTCTATCAAGCCTTTGGTATTTTAGACCATCATAAGAAAATCTTGTTTTGTCAGATATCCATTCTTCATTTATATTATCATTAGTGAATGGCAGTATCCTCATCACCTCATTTCCTCTGGAGTTCACAATGATATTTGAACCAACTGCGTCCATAACATCGATTGACTGAGTTTTGTGTAGCTCCCAATTTCTTGCCTTAAATTCATATGGTTTTGAAGTCAAAGCACCGACTGGGCATAAGTCAATTATATTTCCAGATAACTCTGATTTCACGCCACCTTCAATATAATTTGTAATTTCAACATCTTCTCCTCTGCCAATACCACCTAATTCATACGTTCCTGCAATATCCTCAATAAACCTAACGCATCTTGTGCAATGAATGCATCTTGTCATATGCGTTTGAATAAGTGGGCCAAAATCCTTATCCTTAACAGAACGTTTTTCTTCTTTATACCTACTTTCAGCTCTACCATATTTCATCGCTTGTTCTTGTAGATCACACTCTCCTCCTTGATCACATATAGGACAATCCAGTGGATGGTTGGCAAGTAAAAATTCCATCACCCCTTCTCTAGCTTTTTTTACAAGAGGTGTATTAGTACGAATCACCATTCCCTCAGTTGCCACTTGTGCACAACTTGCTACAGGTTTTGGTGCTCTTTCCATTTCAACTAAACACATCCTACAATTTCCAGCAATTTTTAATTTATCATGATAGCAAAATCTGGGAATTTCAACCCCAGCTTTCTCACACGCTTGAATAACTGTGAAACCCTCAGGAACTTCAATTTCTGTATTATTAATCTTTAACTTCGGCATAATTACGTAGGTATATGTTAAACGACTATTTATAGAAAGTTATAACATAAGAATATTGTATCTTCTATTAATAAATACTGCCTTTAATACTATTTTAAATTTCAACTATTTACTACTTTTTTAGAGAACGGTATTCTTTTTTAGCAATACCCTCTTTGCAAAGTTTATCCATTAAATTTTCAAGCTTAATAACCTTTCTATTATAAAATTTTCCTTTATAAAGCGAAGTTCCAGGCTTAAAGAATTTTCCTCTTTTGAGCTTTTTCTTAAAATATACGTACGGAAGACTTTTTTACAAGCTTGGTTACTTCAATAACAGTACAATTCGTTAACAGCAAATACAAAGCAGTAAATAATATCCTCATATCAAAACCTAAAAAACTTAAATATACACTCAATTGTACAGTTTTTTATTATATATTTTATTATTTTTCCGCATTTTTTTCATCAGCGTCGGGTTTTTTATCAAATTCAATTATTTTGGCAAGTTTTGAATATGAATCTTTTAGTGTGTCTTTCTCATCGTAGTTTTGCGAAATAAATTTATTAATCTCATCTATATATTTAATAGATTCATCCACCTGAGGGTCAGAGCCAGCTTTATATGCTCCAATTCTAATCATATCTTCCATATCAGTATATTGAGAAATCAGGCTTTTTGCTTTATTTACAAGCTTATTTTCATACTCTGTGTTGCATTTAGGCATGGTTCTTGAAATACTGTTAAGCACATCAATAGCAGGATATATACCACGTCCAGCAATTTTTCTACTTAATACAACATGTCCATCTAATATCCCACGCACAGCATCAGAAATTGGTTCGTTATGATCATCCCCTTCAACCAACACACTAAAGAAAGCAGTCACATCTCCCTGCCCTTTTGTTCCAGGACCTGCTCTTTCTAGCAGTTTTGGTAACTCAGAAAAAACACTTGGGGTGTAGCCCTTTGTTGTTGGAGGTTCACCAACAGAAAGACCAATTTCCCTTTGTGCCATAGCAAATCTTGTTACACTATCCATCATACATAACACTTGTTTACCTTGATCTCTGTAATAATCACATAATGCCATGGTAAGATAGGCTGCTTGTTTTCTTTTAAGTGCAGATTCATCTGAGGTTGAAACAACGACTATAGCTTTGCTAAGCCCTTCTTCACCTAAATAATCTTCAAGAAATTCTTGGACTTCACGACCTCTTTCACCAATTAAACCAATGATTTTTACATCAGCTTCGGCATATTTCGTAAGCATTGATATCATCATTGATTTCCCTACTCCCGAACCAGAGAAAATCCCCATTCTCTGACCATGACAACAGCTTAAAAAGGCATTAATAGATCTTATACCCATGTCCATTTTAGTGCCAATTCTTTTTCTCAAATGTGCTTTTGGAGGAGTATTATGTAATCTATATGGAATATTTCCATTTATTAAGGGACCTTTTTCATCGATTGGTTCACCAAAAGCGTTAATAACCCTACCAAGCCACTTAGTAGATGGGTATATAGACTGATCATGGGCTATCACATGAACTTGGCTTCCAATCCCAATTCCTTCCGCTGAATCATAAGTCATAAGCAAGGTTTTTTCTTCCCTAATACCGACAACTTCAGCAAAAACATTTATTTTATTTTTATTAACAATTTTACATTTTGATCCAATACTAACAGCAAATTCAATTCCTATTGCCTCTATCAATAAACCTCTTACAGAACAAACTTTGCCAATAACCTGAAATTCAGGTATTAATTCAATTTCATTGATGATGCTTCTTAAAATATTGGACATAAAAATCTAATTAGTATAGGTTACACACGTAAATATATCGTAAATTAAAACATACATAATTCTTAATGGAAATAAAAATTTTTCATGTGGAAAAAGAAGATGAAGGCTTAAGGTTAGATCGTTGGTTTCATAGGAATGTTCCGAATATGCCATTTACTATCGTTGCTAAGCTTGCAAGAAAAGGACAAATTAGACTTGATGGTAAGAGAGTTAAGATTAATATGCGAATCAACCACGGCCAAAAAATAAGAACTCCAATTATTGAATATGATGCTCCAATCAAACAAGAATACATCAAGCCAAATAATTATAATGACATTAAAAATGAAATATTTAATTCCATAATTCATGAAGATGAGAATATGATTGTGCTAAACAAACCATATGATTTATGTGTTCAAGATGGTTCTAATGTTAAAATATCAATAGATCGCGTGTTTAAGCTATCTGGCTTTAAATACCATATAGTACATAGAATTGATAAAGAAACCACAGGTTTGATTGTTTTTGCTAAGAGTTCTGCCATAGCTGCAGAAATAAGTAAACTTTTTAGAGAAAAGAAAATTGACAAATCCTATTTAACAATTCTATGTGGAATACCTAAAAATCAAGAGGGTATAATAGAATCTACAATTAGAACTGGAGATTTTGAAGCACCAAAAGAACTGCATGCAAAAACTAAATTTAAAGTACTAAGTAAATATGAAGATTTACTATCCTTCGCTGAAATGGTGCCATTAACTGGTAGAAAACACCAAATCAGAATTCATAGCAAAGAAATTAATTGCCCTATATTAGGTGATAAAAAGCATAATCATACCAGTATTAAGCAAGATATTTACCTTGCTAATGATTTACATTTACACTCACATACGCTAAATTTTAATTTATTTGGTAAAAATTATACCTTTAAGGCAGAATTACCCGATCATTTTCAAAAAACCTTAAATAAATATTTTCCAACCTATTAATATATCAAATTCATGACAGACAAAAAAATAGCAATATATCCAGGAACGTTTGATCCTATCACCTTAGGGCATCTTGATATAATAAAGCGTTCGGCAGCTCTGTTTGATAAATTAATTATAGCTGTTGCCACAGATACTTTAAAAAAACCCTTGTTTTCTGTGGAAGATAGAGTAAGTATGATTAGATATGAAATAGAAGATTGTAAAATTAAAAATGTTATTATCAAACCTTTTAAGGGGTTATTGGTAAAATTTGTAAAAACTGAAAATGCAAATATAATCATTAGAGGTCTGCGAGCTGTTGCAGATTTTGAGTATGAATTTCAAATGTCATTTGTAAATAGAACTTTAGATACTGACATTGAAACAGTATTTTTACCAGCGACAGAAAATGTACATTTTATTTCCTCCACTTTTGTAAAAGAAATTACAAGATTAAATGGTGATACTAAAAACTTGGTTACCTCTAATGTTAAAAAACTTTTAATTAAAAAATTTGATGATGCTTAAGCTCGGACTAAAAATTTTAGCAGTATTATTTTGCTTTATAATTACTAGTTATGCAAATGAAACAGGAATTTCAACAGGGCTTCCGATACCTAGATATGTGAGTTTAAAATCTAATGAAATTAAAATGCGAGTTGGTCCTGGGAAAAAATATCAAACTTCACATATTTACGAATGTAGGCATCATCCTGTCAAAGTGATAGCTGAATTTGATAACTGGAGAAAAATTGAGGATGAAAATAAAACCCAGGGTTGGATTCATCAAAGCTTGTTAAGTGGAATTAAATATGTAATCATAAAGAACAATACACTGATAATAAAAAAAGATTTGGTAAATAAGTTGCAAAATAACCACTCGTTAATTTTTAAAGCTCCGGATGAAAATTCACCTTTAATATTAAAAGTTGAATTTGGAGCATTAGCTAGGGTTGTAAAATGTGAAAAATTTTGGTGTAAAATATCAATTCAAAATTATACTGGATGGATAAGAAAAGCAAACATATGGGGCGTTGAATAATATTATGAAAATTGGTATCGCAAATGATCATGCTGGATGTGAATTAAAGGAGCAAATAGTAAAATATTTAGAAAATGAGTTGAATATTAATACAGTTAATAATTTTGGTACAAATACAGGTGAACCTGTAGACTACCCCGATTATGCTAAAAAGATAGTTGCTGCAATTGAATCTAAAGATATAGATTATGGAATACTGATTTGTGGTTCTGGAATTGGAATGTCGATATGTGCTAATAGAAATAAGCATGTTAGGGCTGCATTATGTTATAATTCAGAGCTTGCAAAACTTTCCAGAGAACATAATGATGCAAATGTTTTAGTGCTTGGAGCAAAATTTATATCATTCGAAGAAACAAAAACAATCGTCAAATCATTTTTAACTTTTGAATTTCAAGAAGGTAGACATTCAAAAAGAGTTAAAGAACTGTAATTTAATAAATTAACTATCTTTCAGCACCCTAGTTCCAAAAAGCATATCTTGTACGGCAACTTTTTCTTTTGTAAGAAGTATCGTAAAGAAATTCACGATAAATATACCAACAAAACTTAGTAAGCATAAAATAAAATATCTAAATACCGATCTAGAAAGAGAAATTGTCTGATTATCAATATTAACAATTTTTATATCAAGTGCTATTTTACCTATAGTACCTTGAAACTTTGAAGATTCAAAAAACCCTACATACAAGGCATTAATCAGCACACTCACCAAATAATAACTGAATGTGTGTACCTTTACACCATCAGCATCATAAACATTGCCGATACTACTAAAACCTAAAACAATTGCATGCGGTATAATAAGAATCATTGAATCAATTATAGCGGCTAAAATTCGCCTTAATAAACCTGAATAAGCTTGATTTTGCATAAATAAAACTATGTATAAAATATAATTACAGATTATGCTAAAAAAATATTTAAGTCAATTAATCTAAATTCAGGATATTATGTGCTGCAACCTCTGTTAAGTAACATGATCAATGTTAGTTTAGGCACAACCATATTTACTAAAATCATAATTTTTAAATTTCAAATCCATATTAACAATGCACTATTAAAAAGGAGAATAGTAATTTATTGAATTATTTAATTCCTTCTTGAGTTACAAAAGCGTATTCTTCGGCAATTTCTTTTAAATATGTATACCTACCTGTTTTTCCAGCATGCCCTGCGCTCATATTAGTTTTAAATAAAATTTTATTATTATCAGTTTTATGTTCTCTTAGTTTTGCCACCCATTTTGCAGGTTCCCAGTATGTAACTCTTGGATCGCTTAAACCTGCTGTAACAAAGAAGTTTGGATAGTTTTGCTTTATAACATTATCATAAGGTGAATAACTTTTTATATAAAAATAATAGTCTTTATCTTTAGGATTTCCCCATTCCTTATATTCACCAGGTGTTAAAGGTAAGGTTTCATCAAGCATAGTGTTAAGCACATCAACGAAAGGAACGTGAGCCACAACCGTTCTAAAAAGTTCTGGTGCTTCATTTGCAGAAAATCCAACAAGCATTCCACCTGCACTACCGCCTGCTATGGTTATGTTACCATGCTTTACATACTTTTTTTCAACTAAGAATTTAGCTGCATCAATAAAATCATAAAATGTTCTTTTCTTATTTAAAAATTTAGCAGATTCGTACCATCCATAACCTAAGTCATCTCCACCTCTAATATGTGCAATAGCATATACAAACCCCCTATCTATTAATGAAAATATACTTTTTCTAAATGACAATGGTATAGATATTCCATATGAACCATATCCATATAAATATAGCGGATTATTGGATTCAAATTTAAATTTATCTTTTTTGTAAATTAGTGAAATAGGTATTTTTTCCCCATCTCTTGAATTGGCATATAACCTTTCCACTTTATATTCATTTGGATTGAATCCTGAAGGTATAGTGTCAATTTTTAAAATTTCCTCGTCATTTGTTTTGAAATTATACTCCTTAACTGTCAGTGGTGTGGACAATGAACTATAATTGAATCGAACTGAATTTGCGTCATAAGTAGTGAAAATAACATCAACTTGATAACTTTCATCTGGAAAGCTTAATTTTCGTGAGGAGTTGTCATCTAAATTAATAATTTCTACATTCAGCAAACCACTTTCATTACTTGAGCTAGTAACAACTATGTGATGTTTATATAGTTCAAAGCTTCTGATATAACAATCATCGGAATAAGCAATGAAATCTTTCCAATTTTTAATTAAGCTATTTTTCTCAACCACTGCAATTCTAAAATTTTTGCCTTTATCATTCGTAAGTATGAAAAATTTATTGTTATGGTCGTTTATTAAGTATTTATGACCATCTCTTCTTTTAAGAAAAAGTTCAGGATTAAGGTTATCCTTTGTCAAATCTATATAATAAGATTCATTTTCTTCATTATTGCCAGAAGAGATTATTAAATACTTTTCACTATTACTCTTGGTTATATCTACATTAAATGTTATGTCTTTCTCTTGGTATAGTAGGTTATCGTCTTTATAATTTTCACCCAATTTATGGTATAGTACCTTTTTTGCTCTCCAATTTTTTCCGGTTGGTATATAAAAAAACCCTTTGTTATTTTCATGCCAAACAACTTTTCCAAATGTATTGGGGATGGTGTCATCTAATAATGTGCCCTGCTCTATATTTTTTATTTTGATCTCATATTCTTCATTCCCTTTGTAATCAACAGCAAAAGAAATAAATTTATGGTTCGGGCTAATTTTAATACCTCCAACTTTGCAATAATCATACCCCTTAGCTAATTCATTTTCATTTAGAATTATGTCTTCCTTACTGTTTAAAGATTTATGTTTTCTTGAATGAATCCAGTAATCCATACCCTTTTTTATGTATGAATAGTAATAATAATTACCTATCTTAACTGGTACTGTTTCATCGTCCTCTTTTATCCTTGATTTAATCTCATTGTATATTTCATCAATTAAATCTGAGTGCTTAGATAATTCATGATTGGCATAATTATTTTCAGATTCAAGATAATTTAGTATCTCTTTGTTATTAACATTTGGATAATCCTTATCTCTTAACCAATCATAAAAATCAACTCTTTCATCTCTAAAATTCTCAAGAAGTATTTTATCCTTTTTTGCAATTGGTGCTAAAATTTGATTATTCATTTTTACTTATTTTGGATTAATTAAAATTATAAATACACAAAAAGTAAATATGTGCAATAAGTACTGCACATTAATGCAAATCTTATCACCATTATTTGCAATGTGTTAAAAAATTTTACTATTAATACAATTAATTTACTGACAAATATATTAAAAAATAATATAATGCCCGATTGATTTTTGGATAAGTATATAGATATGATATTTTTTACTCTACTGCATCGTTTTTTAATGCCTAACAAAGATGGTAAATACCTAACTGATTTTTTATCTGGATTAACAGTGGCATTAGCATTGATTCCAGAAGCTGTGGCTTTTGCATTAGTTGCTGGAGTGAATCCAACGGTTGGCCTTTATGCGGCATTTTTTATGTGTTTTATTACTGCCGTTTTTGGTGGTAGACCAGGCATGATTTCAGGCGCCACTGGATCGATGGCAGTGGTTATGGTATCTATTATGCTACTTTTTCCAGGAGACCCTGTAACTGGTATTAATTATTTATTTGCAACAATAATTTTAACTGGAATTATACAAATTATATTTGGCATATTAGGTTTTGGTAAATTTATACGAATGATGCCAAAATCTGTAATGGTAGGGTTTGTTAACGGTTTGGCCATTGTAATTTTTATATCACAGTTACAGCAATTTCAATATGTACCAGAAGGATTTGATCATAGAGTTTGGCTAGAAGGTAAGAGCTTGTATATCATGATAGGACTAACATTAATTGCTATGATTATCACGCATTATTTACCGAAGTTTACTAAAACAATACCATCCGCATTAACGGCAATTATTGTTGTAACTCTTATTACATTATTCATACCATTAGATGGAGTGCATATTTTAAACGTCAGCGATATGATTGGTAGTAGCAAAGATGCGATCCAACATATTTTTAGCATTCCATATATTCCATTTAATTTGGATTCTTTGAGTATCATAGTGCCGTATGCCTTTATATTAGCTACTATTGGTTTATCAGAATCATTAATGACTTTATCGTTAATTGATGAACGCACTAAAACTCTAGGATCTGGCAATAAGGAATGCATTGCACAAGGAGTTGGTAATATTGTCTCTGGTTTCTTTAAAAGTATGGGTGGCTGTGCAATGATTGGTCAAAGTATGATAAATATTAGCTCCGGTGGTAGAGGCCGTTTATCTGGTATTATCGCTGCAATTTTTTTGTTATTATTAATTTTATTTGCTATGCCACTCATTAGGTTAATTCCGCTTGCTGCTCTTGTTGGAGTAATGTTTATGGTTGTTATCGAAACGTTTGAATGGGCAAGCTTTAAATTTATACGTAAAACTCCAATACATGATGCATTAATTATTATTGTAGTTACTATTACAACAGTTGTGACAGATTTGGCCATTGCAGTTATTATTGGTGTAATTTTAGCATCTTTAGTTTTTGCATGGCAAACTGCGAAAAATATCTATACCGAAAGTTCAATATACAAAAACGGTACAAAAAAATATATTTTACATGGACCATTATTTTTTGGTTCAAGCACACGTTTTAAAACTTTATTTACTCCTGAGCAAGATCCACAAGACACGATTATTAGTTTTAAGTATTCACGTATTGCTGATCATTCTGCTATTGACGCTATTCAATATATTGCAAATATTTACAGCAATTTAGGTAAAAATTTACATCTAAAATACTTAACTACAGATTGTCAAAAATTGCTTAAAAAAGCAGATAACCTCGTAGAAGTTAATACATTAAAAGATATAGATTAAGAGCTCTCTAAGAGCATGAGGTCCTTTAAAAATTTGCATAGTGGTTTTACATGTCTATTTTTGTAACTTCACATCCCCAGAACTGGTTATGGAATAGATTTTATCTGCATTGCTCAAAGTACTTAATCTATGAGCAATTGCTAATTTTGTTATGTTTAACGTATTTAAATTCTTTTGCACCAAGCTTTGACTTTCGTTATCCATCGCAGAAGTTGCCTCATCTAACAACAAAATACTAGGCTTTCTGCTAAGAGCTCTTGCTAAAAGTATCTTTTGTTTTTGGCCTCCTGAAATAGTCCCCATATTCTCACCAATTAAGGTAAACATACCCATGGGCATAGTTTGCAGATCTCTATCCAAACCAACAAAGCAAGCCAATTTCCATGCTTCATCTGTGCTCAAGCTTTCTGTTGGGTCTATATTATAATATATGGTTCCTGAAAATAATTTGCTGGTTTGCAATACACAGCCGATTTGTTTTCTTATATGAAGTATATTTTTACTACCCATTTTGACATTATCGAAAAATATTTCTCCAGCTTGTATATTTTCAAGTCCCAACAAAATTTTGAAAATCGTAGATTTACCTGCACCTGTTTTGCCTATGAAGCCGATAAACTCACCAGGCTTAATGTTTAAAGAAAGCTCCTTGATCAGCATTTTTTTCTTAATATTATAAG
>Ga0114932_10002915_pt1 | contig 17348 bp, 18 predicted proteins | sample 2SBtaG_2_FD_87286 | JGI IMG/M metagenome (GOLD analysis project Ga0114932, IMG submission 87286) | Deep subsurface microbial communities from Kolumbo volcano to uncover new lineages of life (NeLLi) - 2SBTROV12_ACTIVE470 metaG | ecosystem: Environmental > Aquatic > Marine > Volcanic ... | reverse complement strand
GGATCATTTGGAGATGTTAAAACTAATACAGAAAATACTATAGCAACAACAATTGCAGCGATTTGTATTTTTTTATCCATGGAAAGACAATCTTTTCAAATCCTATTAATTACTTTCAAGAATGTGATAAAGCGTATATACGGCTCAACTTCATTTATGGTCAGCGGGGTGGGGAAGCCAGGTCATCCCGGCGGGCTCATAACCCGCAGTTCAGTAGTTCAAATCTACTCCCCGCTACTTATTTTTCATATACACAAAACCATGAAAGAGATTTATCAAATTTTGATGATTTGTTAATTGTTCCAATTCTCTGTGAAGGTCTAGTTAGATGTCTGTGTGCAGAGATTTTTGGGAGATAGAGTTGTTTTTTGATCTTTCTTGGAATTTTAATGGTTATTTTTTTAGAGGCTTTTCTCCCACAACGTACACACTGAAATCCTTGATTCAGACCTTTTGATTTCATTTTTTTGTGGCATTTTATGCATTGTGGATTTGATAATGTAGTATTTTTTTCTAGTTTAATAATATCAATAAATTCAAGATTAATTATTCGTGGGAAATTTTTAGAAGCTTTTCTAACTCCTCCACCAACACTAATTTTATCTCCTTTTAGCAAATTCGATGCAACAATAGTCATACCAGTTGGTTTGTAAACTGCACACCAAAATTCATGGTTCTTAGAAATAATTTTAAAGAATACATGGCCTCCTTTTACAATTTTTGGATTATTTGATACAATTCCAGTGATTTTTCCAGAAGAATAGGGTTTCATATTTTCAAAAGTTAATTCATTTTTCAAATGATCACCAGTTCCCTGATTCGATTTGAAGATCATATATCCATCTAATTTTTCAGATGTTTTGAGAATTTTAGTAGCATAAACCAAAGAATCCATATTTTCGCCCCGTACACCATAGAAAACAGGATCTGGGCCATGTGGAGTAATTAAAACTCGACCTTTCTTTGTGTCAAAACTATTGAAAGTGTTAGGAAAAGTTTTCTCCTGCATATGTTTTACACTCTCAACAGAAATTTTTCTTTCTTTTCCAAATTTTGGTTTTTTACGATAGCTTAAAAGTTCCAATGTATGATCATGGAAATCATATCCTATTGCACCTATAGCACCAACTAATCCTTGACCATTTCCTTGATAATAAATCTCAAGATTATTTTTTCTAGCAAATGTTTTTGCATTATTACGATTAATTAATTGCCATAAAGCTAATTTGCTAAATTTAGTAAATTCAGATGGAATTGTATTACTCTCAAAAAATACCAACCCTGGATTAGCACCATTTTTAGTATCAGAGTATTTTGAAACAAGATTTTTAATTTGATTTTTAATTTTAGATGGATTTTTTGTCTTGATTTTAAAAGAAACTGCACCATTTCCTCTAGTTTTCCATGGAATGTTTGGATTGAATCTAATTAATTTTGGAAAATCTAGAAATTCTATTTTTTGTTTTTGGAGTGAATCAACAATTTTGTACGCCAAGAAGGTGGTACACATACCTTTAGGGGAATCAGTATCATCAAATCCAACATTAAGTACAGTTTCCTTTTCCATGACTTGTTTTAACTGGTTAGACATTTTTAGTTGTTGTAAGCTTCAGTTGATTTAAATTAATAACGTGTCATTCCAAGCTGAATTGATCATAGTAGATGAAGCAAGGATTTTCAAAGAAATTGATGAAAAGAAGCCTGCATCTGTTTCGTTAAATGGACCAGATGGCATGTTGCCTCAAATTCAAGATATGGCAAATAAAATTTCAAAAAAATATGATATTCCAGCTTATGTTTTAGCAGATACCACATGGGGAACTTGTGATTTGAATACAACAGGTTCAAAAATACTAGGAGCAGAAATTCAATTTAACATTGGACATACCATTAATACCGAATCTTTAGAAAAAAATTTAGTTTTAATTGATGCTTTTGATGATGTCGGATTTGATAGTGTTGCAGAACAATGTACAGATCTCTTAAAGGGGAAATTAATTTCACTTGTTACAGATAGTCAACATTTACATCAAATGGATAGAGTTGAAAAAATTTTAACAAAAAATGGAATTAAAGTAAAAATTGGAAAGGGGAAAGGACAACTAAATGATGGTCAAGTATTTGGTTGTGAATTTTATCCTGCAACTGAATTAAAAAAAGAAGTTGATGCGTATATATTTTTAGGACAAAGTAATTTTCATGCTGCAGGAATTGCATTATCAACAAATTTACCAACATTCGTTTTAGATCCTTATTTTAATGAAGTAAGAGAAGTAACAGAATTTGCACGTTCTCTCAAAAAGAAAGCATCTTTAGCAATCTTCAAGGCAGCAGAAGCAAAATCATTTGGAATAATTATTGGATTGAAAGAGGGACAGTTATCAAAAGTATTTGGCTTGAAATTTAAGAAGGAGTTAGAAAAAGAAGGGAAATCAGTTCAGCTATTTGCGCTAACGGATATTACAAATGAACGATTAAACAATCTTAGAGGAATTGATGCATTTATTCAAGTTGCGTGCCCAAGAATTTCTACAGATAATCAATTTGACAAACCAGTGTTGTCTACACCTCAGGCTAATGCACTTCTAAAAGTTTTACGAAAAGAAAGTATTGGTGAATATCTAGAAATTCCACACTGGCTATAATTACAAAATTAATTTTTTATATCTAGAATTATCAGAAAACTTTTCAAATAATTTTGATTTTTTAGCTTTTATTTTGTATTGCTGTCCTTGAGAAATAGCACGTTCAAGTAAATCCAATGCTTCTTCATTTTTAGATATCATTACAAAATTACAAGATTTATCAAATAACACATCCCCATTTTCAGGATAATCATTCAAAATTAGATTACAACATTCAATAGATTCATCATAATTTTTCATAGAAAATAAAATTCGTTCTTTGTGATATAATGCAATATTATATTTTGGATTTTTATCAAGAATATCATTACATATGAATAAAGCATTATCAAAATTTCCCTGCTTACGAAATGAAGATATTTTGTTAACTAACACTGAAAGATCACCTGGAGAAATTTGTAATGCTGCATCATAACACTTCATAGCATTATCAAACTCTTTGAGTTTACTCAAAGCATATCCCTTATTGTTAAGAGAGCTTAGATGATTAGGATTTTCAGATAAAATTTTATTATAATATGTAATTGCATCATGCAATTTACCTTGTAAAAATAATCTATTTGCCTCATCTAAAATTGAATTGGTTTTTGGATCTTCCATTTTTATCAAGAAGTTGGCTTTATCAAGATTTTTCCAAAGAGTCCTTTACCTTTGAGCATTTTTGTATGCGCTTGAGCCGCATCTTCTAAAGAATAAACAGAATCAATAATAGACTTTATTTTTCCTTGCGACATCCAATACAATCCTTGTTCTAATTCAGCTCTTGTGCCTTGAGTTGAGCCTAAAATATTGATTCCTTTAAAGAAAATGTGGCGTAAATCAGTTTTAGCATTATACCCAGTGGTTGCACCAGTTGTAATTATTGTTCCACCGTAATTCATTAAAGTTAATTCTTTGTTCCAATGTGAACCACCAATATGTTCAAAAATCACATCAACACCAGGAGCATCACCTAAAGGTTTTGGAATTTTTTTTGCAATTGCTCTTACTTCTTTGTGCCAATCTTCTTTTCTATGATCAACTGCAAAGTCAGCTCCTAATTCTAATAATTTATCTAATTTATCCGGACTTGCAGTTGCAATAACAATACATCCATAAAGTTTAGCAATTTGAATTCCATAATTTCCAACTCCAGAACTTCCACCCATAATGAGAACTATTTGACCTGGTTGAATTTTTGCTCTACCAACTAACATATGCCAAGAAGTCAACATGGTCATTGATGCAGCTGCTGCCTCATCATATGAAACTCCATCAGGGATTTTGACTACATTAACTTCTGGAAGATGAGTGTATTCACAATACCCTCCCCAAAGAGGACCAGTTTCAAAACCCCAAATTGTACGTTTTTTACAATCAAATTCTCTACCGGCTGTACATCTTTTGCAAATTCTACATGACATATTACCATGAGAAACAACTCTATCACCCACTTTGATATTTTTTACGTCACTTCCAATTGCAGTAACTTCTCCAGAAGCATCAGTACCAGAAATATGAGGTAATGGGATAGCCAGTGGTTTTCCTCGCATTCCCCAAATATCATCATAGTTAAGAGCAGCAGTTTCTACTTTGATTATTACTTCATTGGATTTAGGTTCAGGAATTGGAATATCTTTAATTTTTAGGATTTTAGAAAAATCATCATCTGTCGTATACTGATCATATACCAGAGCTTTCATGATTTTCATCAAATTTATGAAGATATATGATTTATCAAGATCCTTTAAACCACAAACAATTATAATCACAAAAATAAAATTCTCAATATGTCAGAAAACGCTATCTTTCCAGGAGACAAAATAGCATCTATCGAAGAATATGAGGCTGGAAATAACGCCTTTGACGATGGAGATATGGTAAGAGCAGCAACAATAGGTGAAAAAAATATCGATAAAGAATCACGAACTGCAAACGTTAATCATCCAAAACTTCTATCCATACCAAAAGTAGGGGATATCATAATTGGAACTGTTGCTGCAGTAATGTCATCTATGATTGCAGTGTCAATTGATTACATAAATGGAAAACCCACTACTTCAAAAGTGGAATGTGTTTGTGGAACACGAAATTTGAGAATTCGAAATGTTGCATTAGTAAATGACATTGTTTCATTAAAGATTCTTAATCATCTTAATGGTACTATTCATGCATCAATTAGCGAACCAAATTTAGGAATTATATTTACTAAATGTAGAAAATGTGGAGGAAAAGTTGTTCCAATGCGTGATGCAATTAAATGTACAGACTGTGCATGGATTGATGAGAGAAAACTTTCTGCAAACTTTGGAAATAGTGACTTCGTAAATTTAAGAGGTTAAAAAATGATAAAAGTTTCGTTCCAAGGTGAACGAGGTGCTTATAGTGAAGCTGCAGGAAAATCATTTTTTGATAAACAAATAGAAACGATTCCTCTAACAACATTTGCAGAAGTATTAGAAAGTACATCAAATGATGAAACACAATATTCTGTTTTACCAGTAGAGAATTCTATTGAAGGAAGTGTTGGTGAAAGTTATGATTTGTTATATTCAACATCTCTAAATGCAACAGGTGAAATTTATCACAGAATTGAGCATTGCCTAATTGGAACTGGAAACATTGATGAGATAGATACAGTATATTCTCATCCTCAAGCCTTAGGTCAATGTAGAAAATTTATTGAGGAACACAATATGAAAACAATTCCAACTTATGATACTGCAGGAAGTGTTAAAATGATAAAAGAATTAAACAAAAGAAATTGTGCATGTATTGCTAGTAAAGACGCCGCTGAAAGATATGAGATGCCTGTAATTCAAGAAAACATTGCAAATAATCTGAATAATTATACGAGATTTTTAATTTTATCTAAGAAAAATAATACTGAAACTGGTAATGATAAAACATCAATTATTTTTTCAATAAAACATGAACCAGGCTCATTATTCAGAATAATTGAGAATTTTCATGAAAATAATGTTAATTTGACAAAAATTGAATCAAGACCAACTAAAGAAAATACTTGGGAATATAATTTCTATGTAGATTTTGAAGGACATGGATGTGATTCAAAAATTTCAGAAATGTTGAAAAAAATCAAAGCAGAAACTCTATTTATGAAAATTTTAGGTTCTTATCCTTCAGCTAAATTAAGCTAAAATCCTTTCGGTTTCCTTAAAGTAAAACCCATACTAAATCCTATAATGACCATTCCAGATGTAATCACCATAAGATCAAAAGTAAACCATATTGGATCAGAACTTCTAATTAATTCTCCAATGATATGTAATTCAGATTCGCCTGTATTTTGAATGTGGATTCTAGTTTCACCATCTTGTATATGGACCCAATCTAATTTCAAGGGGTCTATAGATCTGCCTTTGAATGAATCCACTGAATTTTCAGAACCAAGAGATGGAATTTGCAATCCCGTAGAAGGGCTTTGAAGTTTAAGATCAAACGAATCACCAAAAATTTCTAAATGTTGTGGGGAATGATTTGGGGCAGGAATAGTATAAGATGCTGAGTCGCCTACTCCAACAATATAATCTTCATAGATTGTAATAGTTCCAATATGTGTAATTAATGAATAACCTCCTATTGCAATAATTGCAGTACCAACTATCATTCCAATAATGGTTCGTTTAGATAGCATATGATAGATTTAGTTAAGATACTGTTTAAAAAATTATCTACATTAAAGAAACATCATGAGGCTGACTTTCTGCAAATCCAGCTCTTGACATTTTGATAAATTCTGCATTTTCTTGCATTTGTGGAATTGTATGAGCACCACAATAACTTAATCCAGAACGTACACCACCAGTTAGTTGTTTTAGAATATCAGTTACAGTACCTTTGTAAGGAACCATTGCTTCAACTCCTTCTGCAACATAATCATTAAGATCATCATCAAGAGACATTGAACCTGTTTCTTTAGATTTTCTTCCAATTGAAGCTGCGAGTGAAGCCATTCCACGATATACTTTGAATCGTTTTCCATTTTTAGTCAAAACTGTACCTGGAGATTCATCTGTTCCTCCAAGCATACTACCTACCATTACAGTAGAAGCACCAGATGCTAGTGCTTTAGTTGCATCACCAGAAGTCCTAGTTCCACCATCAGAGATAATTGGAACTCCATGGTCATTTCCAACTTTTGCACAATCCATTACTGCAGTTAATTGCGGAACACCTGAACCAGTAATTACTCTAGTAATACAAATAGATCCTGAACCTACACCAACCTTTACTGCATCAACTCCTGCTTTAATCAAATCTTCAGCACCCTGAGCAGTTGCAATATTTCCTGCAATTAATTCACAATTTGGAAATGCTTTTTTGATATTACGAACAGTGCTGATTGCATTTTCACTATGTCCATGAGCAATATCAACTACGAGTACATCTGCACCTGCTTCCAAAAGAGATTCACTTCTTTCTAAAAAGTCACCTTTTACTCCAACTGCTGCACCAACTAATGGTCTTCCTTTCCCATCCTTTGACGCATTTGGAAAATCAGCATTGTTTGTAATATCCTTACTTGTGATCAGACCTTTTACAATTCCTGAATCATCAACTATTGGTAATTTTTCAATTCTGTGTTTATGTAAAATTTCTTTAGATTCATCTAAAGTAACTCCAAGTTTTGCAGTTACAACATCTTTAGTCATTACATCCTGAATTTTGTTTGCTCTATTTGCAAACAATAAATCTCTCTCAGTTACAATACCAATTAATTTTGAGTTTGAATCTACAACTAATAATCCTGAAATTTCTTTATCCTCTGCATAATCAAGTGCTTCTTCGATAGATTTGTCTTGAGATATAGAATATGGATTTTCAATCATTACACTGCCCGAACGTTTTACTTTGAGAACTTCATTTGCTTGTTCTGAAATAGTCAAAAATCTATGAATTATTCCTATACCTCCAGCACGTGCCATTGCACCTGCCATGGAAGATTCGGTCACAGTATCCATATTTGCACTAACAAAAGGAATGTTGATTGAAAGATTTCTAGATAATTTTGTGGTTAGATCTGTCTGACTTCTACTAGTAATATCTGAATATTTGGGTACGAGAAGAACGTCGTCAAAAGTTAATCCTTCTTTGAATTCCAATGAAACCTTGTTAAGAAAGTAAAATATTGATTATAAGCCTTTGCGTTGTTTATAGATACTAGAGGCGATCGTTATGGCATCTTTTGTTGCACCTACATTATGCGTACGAATAATATCAGCTCCATTCATTACAGAAACAGTTTCTGCTGCAATTGAACCAAATAATCGATCAGAAGGATTTTCTTTTCCTAAAATTTTTCCTATAAATGACTTGTTTGAAACTGAGATCAGAATTGGATGATTTTGTTTTATGGCATTTAGATTTTTTATAATTAAAAGATCTCTTTCTAGCCAATCAGATTTAATTTTTGTGTAGAAAGATCCTTTACCAGTTTTTCTAAAAAATCCAATAGCAGGATCAAATACAATTTTTTCAAGAGGAATATGTGATTTTTTTGCAATCATTAAGCTTTCTTTAAGCAATTTTTTAGTATTAGTAATGGGGTTTCCAATAGATGTTTTTGAATCAAATGCACATAAAATTACTGATGGAGTGAATTCTGAAATAACTTCTTGCATTTTTTTATCATATTTTAATCCAGAAATATCATTGATTATTTCAACCCCATTCTCTAAAGCATCTCTTGCAACACTTGCTCTACAAGTATCAACAGATATTGGGATATTTGTAAAATTTTGAATTATTTTTATTGCATTTAGAATTCTTTTTGATTCTGTTTTTTCTGAAACAATTGTAGACAAGTATGGAGCAGTAGACATTCCTCCTACATCAATAAAGTCTACTCCTCGAGTTTCCATCTGTTTTATGGTATTTTTTATCAGTGTTTTACTAGTATTAACAGACTTTTTGTAAAATGATTCAGGACTAGTATTCAAAATCCCCATAATACGCACAGGATTTGTTCCACCCACCTCTACATTAGCAATTTTTGCCACATGATTTATCAAATCTAATACAATTTGAGTGATATGATGATTCTAGGTTGGAAAAAGCAGTACTCTAAAATTTTAAAAGAATTCAATTATGATGAAAAAAAGGATAATGAATCAACCATTCTTTTAGACTCAATTTTAAAAAAATCTAGTGTAAATAAGAAAATTATGGGTTTATTGAAAGATAAAACAGTGTTAATTATTGGTTCAGGGCCTTCTTTATCACATGCCATCCCAATTTTAAAAAAATATAAAAAAATTATTAAAATTGCTGCAGATAGTTCACTTAAACCACTTGTAGAAAATGGGATTATTCCAGATATTATAGTTACAGATTTAGATGGAGATAAAAAAATATTAAAAAAAATTGGAAAAACAAATTCAATTTTTGTAGTACATGCACATGGAGATAATATTACAAAATTAGAATTAGTAAATGATTTTAAAAATTGTATAGGAACTACACAATCATCACCACATGGAAAAATTAAAAATTTTGGTGGATTTACAGATGGAGATAGAGGAGTTTTTCTAGCAAACCATTTTCAAGCAAAAAAAATTATTTTATTTGGAATGGATTTTGGTAAACGAATAGGAAAATTTTCAGAAACCAAAAAATTAGATAGAAATACAAAATTGATGAAATTAGAAAAAGGGGAATTTCTTTTGAAATGGCTATCCACCTTTACAAAATCTGAATTGTTTACGACATCAAAATCAATTGAAGGATTTAAAAAAATATCATACAATGAACTGGATATTATAATTACCTAGAATGCATTTAATACCCATTCCTCATTAATAAAATCATGAAATTCTCAGAGGAGCAAGTAAAGGAAATTGTTGCTTTGAAGGAGAGTTTGATCGAGCAGATCGATAAGCATCAAGAAGGAATTGAAATGCTAGAAAAAAATATCACTGTTTTAGACTTGTTCTTAAAAGACTCGAGTTTTACAAAAGCTTCTCAACTAGAACCAAGAAAACAGGCAGAAACAAAGCCAAAAGTTATTGAAAAACCTGTAGAAAATTCAATTCCAATTAAAAGAAGTAATGATGGTAAAATTATTGCTAATGCATTTGTTACACCAGAACAAGTTTCCATAGTTTTAGATAATGAAATTATAATTAATGCTGACACTCCACCTTTCAAATCATTCTTTTTAGATAGGATAATAGGAGAAATGAAAAAGAAAGATGTCGTAGAGGCAGAAAATGGAAAAATCCAAAAAGAATCAGTTATTGATTACATTGTTAATAAAAATGGGACAGACATTAGGGAAATAATAATTAAAAATTATAGACAAAAGGAAAGAGTGAACGAGTTAATTAACACAGCAGGATGGTCACTAACTCGAATGCTTGAAAATGTAAACAAGTGATTGTATGGATAAGATAGTAGTTTTAGATTTTGGGTCACAGTACAGTCATTTGATTTGTAGACGAATTAGAGAATTCTCTGTGTATGCAGAACTTGTTCCTTATGATATTAGTTATGAGGAATTAGAAAAATTAAAACCTACAGGAATTATTTTTTCGGGAGGTCCATCAAGTGTTTATAATTCAGATGCACCGATTCCAGAAAATAAAATTTTTGATATGAATCTACCATTACTTGGAATTTGTTATGGTCATCAATTGATTGTTAACAAGTATGGTGGGAAAGTAAAAAGAGCTAACAAGGAATATGGTTCATCATTACTAACAATTGACAGTGATGAAGATTTACTAAACGGAGTAGGAGAGTCTGTAAGAGCATGGATGAGTCATGGAGATGAGGCAGAACAACTGCCAGAAGGATTCAAAGTAATTGGTCATACCGAAAGTGCAAAAGCAGCTGCAATTGCATCAGAAGAAAAATCAATTTATGGCATTCAATTTCATCCAGAAGTAGTTCATACTGAACAAGGTACAGAAATTTTGAAGAATTTTGTATTGAAAGTTTGTGGTGCAAAACAAGATTGGACTATGGAAGGTTTTATCGAGACAGCAGTTGAAAAAATTTCAAAGATTGAAGGAAATGTACTTTGTGGAGTTAGTGGAGGTATAGATTCTACTGTTGTTGCATTACTAATTCAGAAAGCAATTGGAGATAGACTAAAGTGTGTTTTTGTAAATAATGGTCTCTTACGACAAAATGAAGAAAACGAGGTTGAAGAAATGTTCAAAGATAATTTCAAAGTAAATTTTACAGCAATAAATGCGGCAGATTCATTTCTTGAAAAACTCAAAGGAATAGAAGATCCGGAAAAGAAAAGGAAGATTGTAGGTGAAGAATTTATTCAAGTTTTTACAAAATTCGCTGAAGAAAGTGGACCTTTCAAGTGGTTAGCTCAAGGTACACTATATCCAGATGTAATTGAAAGTGGAGTATCAAAAGGACCAGCTGCAGTAATAAAATCACATCATAATGTAGGGGGATTACCAGATTGGCTCAATTTAGAAATTTTAGAACCACTAAGAGATTTGTACAAAGATGAAGTTAGAAAAATTGCAAAGATCCTCCAAGTGCCTGAAAAACTTTTCATGAGACATCCATTTCCAGGTCCAGGTTTGTCAGTTAGAATAATTGGAGAAGTAACTCCAACAAAGCTAGAGATTTGTAAAGTTGCTAGTAAAATTGTTGAAGAAGAATTGATGGAGGCAGGATTGTATGAAAAAGTTTGGCAAGCTTATGCTGCAGTAGGAGACGATAGAGCAGTTGGAGTTGTAGGAGATGAACGTAGGTATGGAAATATAGTAATGATTAGAGTTGTAGATTCAATTGATGCAATGACTGCAGATTGGACAAGATTACCACATGGGTTATTAGAAAAAATGAGTAATAGAATAACAAATGAAATTGAAGATGTTACATGGGTTACCTATACCATTTCAAGTAAACCACCAGCAACCATTGAGCCACAATAGTGATAAAAATGGAATATGAGAAAATTTGTGATGAAATTTTAGAATGTGATAGTAAAATTAGATATGTAGGAATTTATGATTATGGAGAACTATATGACAAAATGCGGCCTGGATTAAAAAGTCACTTATCAAGAGCAGAAACTGAAATGTCTTTATCTCAAGCTGTCTATAGATGGTCTACCCGTAAAAAAACTGCAGATAAAATTGGCAAACCAATTTTTGCACTAGCCAAATATGAGAAAATTTACAGAGTAACAATTCCAATTGGTGGTGCAGGATTAATTTTGATTAGTATTGAATTAGATTCTGATGTTAACGCAATTATAGAAAAAATAATAACGATTAAAAATCAATATTCATCATAATTTGTGAATGGTATGGATTTTCATGTTTTTGATACGTATGTAAAAGCAAAAGATGGTCATACAATGCATTTTGATGTTGTTACGGATAATAGCGATTTAGAAAAAGCAATTTCTTTTGCTAAAGAATGGTTGAAAACTATAGGAGAGGAATCTTCTATAGTTACTACAAATGAATGTAAATTTTGTCACACACAGTCTGTACCAGAAGATATGGAAATTGAGATTATGACTGATGGGTATTCTATTTCAAAGATGGAAGGATGTCCAAATTAATTTTAATCTACATTAAGGATTTCTTGAGAAATTAAATATTCTATTGCAGATAATAATTCAGTTTCTGAAATTGTTTCTTCTGCATACCATACAAAGATATCATGAACCCATGTAGGTATTTTTGATTCAATTTCTTCTGTATTTTCAATTTCTAGTAATTCAATCTCTTCATCAATTTCTATTTCTTCTTCTGTGATTTCTAATTCTTGAGTAGCATTCTGGGTAACAACTGGAGGCTTACTTGACTCAATAATTGCAAAAGTTGCAACAGCTTCACTAGGACCATATTCAGAAAAAATTCTCAACACATAATCACCCACAATGTTTGCTTCAACATCACCAGGTTGTAGATAGTGTAAAATTTGAACTCCCCATAAATTATCATCAATAATTTTTGGTAAGATTTCAGTATTTTTGATAATTTCTCCATCACTTATTCTAGATATCTCCATAAAGTGATAGCCATGTTGTGGATCATAGTTATCAATTTGAATATCAGCTCGAATCATTTGGGGATTTTTATCTAAATCAATAGTATCACCAGATACAAAGTCAATGGTAATAACAGGAAGTTCTTCAAGACCGTAAACTGAATTTACATGAAATAATACAAAAATTGAGAAAAATCCTAGTAAAACCTTTGAAATCAAATTATATCTATAATTGATAAGAATGAATTAGTTATATCTATAATCTACATTTTTGGGTAAAATAGATGCCAATTTGGAAAAATCAAAGCATGCAAGCACCAAAAACACCTGCTGAATCACCTAATTGGTTTTTCATAATTGGAGTATCAACTAAATCTGAAAATACTTTATTGTAAACTGATTCTTTTCCCTCAGAATACAAAAAATCAATGTTAGACAAACCCCCACCTAAAACAATGACATCTGGATCTAAAATATCAATTACATTTGCAAGACTATAACCAAAATTTTCTAAAAATTCATCTTTCCATTGTTTTCCAACATCATTATCAATATTTGTAATTATTTCAGGTAGAGATTTAGATTTTCCTGATAGTATTGCCCAACTATTTTCAAGTGCAGGGCCACTGATGTAAGTCTCCACACATCCAGTTTTACCACAATAGCATTGATTTCCATTACGATGTAGTGTATGATGACCCCACTCACCAGCTATATTTGTTCTTCCAGGATGAAGTTTTTTATTAATTATAATGCCACCTCCTACCCCAGTACCAAGAATAACACCAAATACTAAATCATAATCAATAGCAACACCCATTGTTGCTTCTGCCATTGTAAAACAATTGGCATCATTTTCCATAGAAATTTTTTTTCCAATTTTATTTTCCAAATCTTCCTTTAGAGATTTTCCAATCAAGCATTGGGTGTTACTATTTTTGATTAATCCAGTTTTTTTAGAAATTGCACCAGGTGTACAAATACCTAATGAAAAATCAGATATGTTTTCAGAAATTTCTGAAACTAGAATCGATATAGAATCTAAAATTTGATTATAATCATTTTGAGGAGTTGGAATTCTTTTTCTGTTAATTACATCTAGATTTTCATCAAGCAGTATAGCTTCAGTTTTAGTGCCACCTAAATCAACACCAATTTTGTACAACAATATGTATGAAAAATTAAAACGCTTAAGCTTTAACTAAAATTTTAGCCCATTGGAGGCATACCGCCGCCACCTGGAGCTCCAGATATAGCGATAACATCATCAATTCTAAGAACCATGCATGCAGCTTCAGTTGCAGATTTGATAATCTGTTCTTTAACAACAATTGGTTCAACTACATTGATTCCCATCATATCGGCAATCTTCATATTTTTAGCATCAATACCAGTCCATTTTTGACCTTGATTTTGTTTTGATCTTAGGTTAGCCATAGTATCAATAGGATCCATTCCAGCATTTTCAGCAATTGTAAGAGGAATTGTTTCTAATGCTTCAGCATATTTTTTAATTGCAAGTTGTTCTCTACCACTAAAGTTATCAGCCCATTCTTTTAGTCTGGCAGCAGCAAAAGCTTCAGGAGCACCGCCACCGGCCACAATAGATGGGTTTTCAACTACATCTTTTACAACCATTAAAGAATCATGTATGGAACGATCCACTTCATCAATTACTCTTTGGGTACCACCACGAATTAGCATAGTAACGGATTGTGGGTGTTTACATCCTTCAATGAAGATCCATTTATCAGATTCAACTTTCTTTTGATGAGCTAGTTCAGCAACACCAAGGTCATTTTCTGAAAGATCATCTAGATTACTAACTACACGTCCACCTGTTGCTTTTGAAAGTTTAATCATATCACTTTCTTTAACACGACGTACAGCCATAATTCCATATTTTGCAAGATAATGTTGTGAAATATCATCAATTCCTTTTTGGCAAATTAAGACATTAGCGCCAACGTCATGTAATTTGTCAACCATTGATTTTAACATCCTGTTTTCTTCTTCTAAGAACATCTGCATTTGAGTAGGATCAGTGATTCTAATTTCAGAACTTAATTCAGTTTTTTCAATTTCTAAAGCAGAGTTAATTAGAGCAATTTTTGCATTATTAATTTTTGTAGGCATTCCACTATGAACAACTTCTTTATCCAAAACAATACCTTTTACAACTTGTGTGTCATCAATTGACCCACCAGCTTTCTTTTCTATTTTTATATTTTCAAGATCAACAAAATAATCATCACCTTTTTTGGTTGCAATACTTAGAATAGCATCAACAATCATTTTTGAAAGTAATCCACTATCTTCAGAGATTAATTTGGACTGCATACTTGTTGTAGCTATTTTCATAAGAGATTGTTTGTCATTAGATTCTATTTTTTTAGCCAAGTCTGAATAAATTTCAAGAACATGATCTGATGCAAGTTGATATCCATCAATAATAGTTGAAGAATGTACATCTTTGTTCAAAAGATCTTCGGCTCTTGCCAATAATGCACCGCCAAAAATTACAGAGGAGGTTGTACCATCACCTACTTCATTATCTACAGTTTTAGAAATTTCAACCATCATTTTGGCTGCTGGATGTTGAACATCAATTTCTTTCAAAATTGTGGCACCATCATTTGTAATAGTGACATCACCTAAGGAATCAACTAACATTTTGTCAAGGCCTCTAGGTCCAAGGCTACTTCTAACTAATTGTGCAACTAATTTTGCTGCAGCAATGTTGTTTTGTTGAGCATCTTTGCCTTTTTGCTGTAATGCGCTCTCTTTTAGAACTAAAACAGGTCCATTTGGTCCTTGTTGAATTGATGCCATTTAGATTCAGCTTCAATCCACTGAATCCCCCTTTTTAACATTACTTAGTTGATCGGTGAAATGTAGCTACGTTTTTTCACATCAACAATTCCACCAGAAAGAATTCTTACGGATGGTAAAGCAAGAAATGGTAAGAATAATGGAATCAAATGAGGTCTAGGAAATTTTGAGCCAGAATCTACAATTGTGTTATTGATTTTTTCAAAGTTGGATGAGACCTTTTCAAAAGAATCAGTTGAAATTATTCCTCCAAGTTGTAATGGTAAAGAAGCAAGAATTTTTCCAGATTTGACTGCTACAAGACCGCCTTGATTCTTAATTAGATGGTTTGATGCTACTGCCATGTCAGAATCATTTGAACCAATTACAATCATGTCATTTTCATGAAAACTCCAAGTTGAAGCAAAAGCTCCAATATCAGCTCCAAAATTTTCAAGGAATCCAATTGAATGCCTATTTGTTCCATGAATTCTATCAAATGCTGCAACTTTCCAGATATCAGAATCTAAAGAAGCAGATACATGTCCATCTTTAGAGTGAAGTTCAGCAGAACCTAACTTTGTGATTATTTCAGTTTGCATATTGATAGTATTTGCAATTACATCTTTCTTTTTTGATTTTATAAGAAAATCATTTTTAGAGAAATTTTTTAGTTTTACAGTTTTTTTAATCCATGGAGAAATTAATTTCTTTTTGATAGGGGTAACAATTTGGCCATTAGATACTACAAGTTTTCCTCCAACAAAGACTTTGTTTGGTTTAAATGATTTCAAATCATCAAAAATTAGAATATCAGCTAACTTTCCAGGTGCTATTCCACCAAGATCTTTCCCCATGTTATAATAGTCAAAATTATTTTTCGAGGCCATGGTAATTGCATCTATTGGTTTGAGACCAAGTTTGATTGATTCACGTATACAATGATCTATGTGCCCAAATTCAGAAATATCAAGAGGGTCGAGACCATCAGAACAAAACATTAAACGATTAAGATACGTTCCATGAGATAAAACACGTGGAATTATTTCTTTCAAATCACGTCTAATGGAACCTTCTCTAATCATTATCCACATTCCAAGACGTAATCTTTCTAAAACTTGATCAAAATTGATTGGTTCATGACAAGATAATACCCCAGATGAAACATATGCGTTAAGTTTTTTTTCACTTGCACCAGCAGTATGTCCATTAATTATACAATCACATTCCAACATTGCTGATAGTGATTTCATAGTTTTTGGTTCACGTAGAGTAACTTTTGTCCATGAAAAAACTTCTCCCATTCCAAGAACATGGGGATGTTTCACTGCAGATTTTTCTTGAGATAAAGTTAATGATTTACTGTTACTGAATTTTCCATCTACAGGTAAACCTCCTGGAACCACTTGAAAGATTCGGATTGGGAGATTTTCACCAAGCTTAAGAAATTCTTGAAAACCACGATTTCCTGCAACACTAACAATATCAATTGGATCAGAAAATAGAGATGTAACACCACAAAGTAAAGCTTTTTTTGTAAATTCAGATGGTAATACAAATTGATCAATATGCAGATGAGGATCTGCAAATCCAGGACCAACATATTTTCCTTTTACATCAATTACAATAGTTTTAGTGCTGACTGTATGTGATGCATCAGGGCCAACATATGCAATTCTATCATTAATAATAGCAATCTGAATTTTTGGAATAATTTCTCTAGTGTAAACAGATAGTAAATTACAATTTTTTAAAATTAGATCTGCTTTCTTATCGCCCATTGCTACAGAGTTAAGATTAGAGATCGAATTTGCTAGGCTCGAAGTCACGTCTTTTTATTGGATTTTGCGCCTATTATAGATTCAATGCTTAAATTACGGATGGAGAGGTTTTGTTGATATGAACATCCCTAAGGTG
>Ga0114932_10002913_pt1 | contig 17362 bp, 13 predicted proteins | sample 2SBtaG_2_FD_87286 | JGI IMG/M metagenome (GOLD analysis project Ga0114932, IMG submission 87286) | Deep subsurface microbial communities from Kolumbo volcano to uncover new lineages of life (NeLLi) - 2SBTROV12_ACTIVE470 metaG | ecosystem: Environmental > Aquatic > Marine > Volcanic ... | reverse complement strand
TTCTTCGCGTCGGCGGCCGCGGTTACCGCGACTACGGGTCGGCCGCTGCACCCGATTTGCACGAGCCGTTCCCCTTTTTCGACGCGATCGCCGGGGGACCGATGTACCTCGAGCACACGACCATCGCAGCGCGCGCGCAGCGGGAAGACCGCGGCTGTATCGCCGATCATTTTGTCTCTCTGACAGCGCCGGGCCGCTCGGATCCGCTTTTGCAGCGCCGCGTCGCCATCGGGTTGATCGGCGAGAACTTGGAGCAGGGCCGTGCAGTCTTCGTAGCGCGTGCCCACACTTGGCCACAGGCCGTCCGATGAGCCCCCGGATGCAGCGGCGCGACCCACAATGCCCTTGGCGGGCGCCTCGAGGACATCGACATCAGCGGCAAGCACAGTCGCCTCGGCACCGAGGACCACAATGCGCTGGATATCGCCGAGCTCTACCGTGGTCGTTGCGAAGCGCGGCTTGGCCTTGGCTTTTGTCGGCGGTGGCTCAACGGCGGGGGTCGCAGCGTTTAGCGGCGCGGGTTCCGTTGCGCTCAGTTGCGTCTGATCGACTGCGGCAGGGCCTTTGCATGCGCCGAATAGACAAGTGGCGGCGCCTATCGCGGCGACGACGCGCAGGTTCATGGCTCCGAACCAGCGGCCCAATCGAGATCGGCGGCGACGTCTCGCCGAAACGCATCGTCGACGGTCGTATCTGTCCAGCTGGCCACCGCCCCCGCCGCGAATGAGAGCGCGAACGCCGGTGGCAACTCCGAAAGCGCCGCGAGTTGCGAGCCAAGTTCGCTCGGAAACACCACGAACTTGAACAACGGCACACAAACAAACCCGGTGAGCATCGCTGCGACAACGCCGCGGCGCGTCAAACCGCGCCAAAACAGGCTCATGACTATGGTCGGGCAGAATGTGGCCGCGATCCCCGACCAACCGAAGATGACAAACCAAAACACAGTCCGATCCGGGCTGACCGCGGCGACCGAGAGGGCCAGACCGAGCGCCATGCCTGCCAACGCAAGCGTGACGGTGCGTGCCATGCCCGTGAGTTCGGCGTCGGGCAAATCGGGATTTCGGACCTGCTGATACCAGTCGCGCACCGCGGCGCTTGCGGCGACGACGAGCAGCGAATCGACGGTGGACATGATCGCCGACAGGACGACGGCGACGTAGATGCCCACGATCACAAGCGGAAAGAGCTGATCGACGAGCAGCGGCAGGACCTGTTCGCCGCCATCGCCGAGCACGGACACGAGATCATCTCCGGGCTTTGTCAGCAGGTGCCGTCCAACCATGCCGGCAACAACCGCACCACCGTCGGCAAGCAGCGTCCAGATGATCGCGACAAACGTTCCGGGCCGAATCTCGTTGGTGTCGCGCATCGCGATGTAGCGGACGAAGATCTGGGGCGATCCCAAGAAGCCAGCGCCGATCATCGCGCCGCCGATCGCGCTCATCACGGTCGCAGTTGTCCAGCCGCCGCCAGACCAGGTCAGCAGCTTCGGGTCGATCGCCTCCAGCCCAGCGGCGACCTCACCGACACCGCCGGCCGCGACGATGCCAACGATCGGCAGCAGCACGAGCCCGACGAACATCAGCGAGCCCTGCACAACATCGGACCAGGCCACCGCCAGGAACCCGCCCGTGGTGATGTAGAGCAACACGACGAAGAAGCCGACAAACACGCCGACGTAGTAGTCCCACTGCAGGAAGCTCTCGAACGCCTTGCCGGTCGCGTCGATCTGCGCGCTCACATAGATCGTGACGAAGACGACCAGCACAAACGCCGAGATCTTGCGGATCAGGTGACGATCGTCGCGGAATCGACTCTCGAGGTAATCGGGGATTGTGATGCTGTCGTAGCGGTCGGTCAGCCGCTTGAAACGGCGCGCCATCAATATCCACGCAGCGGCGACGCCCAGTGTCTCGCCCAGCACGACCCACATCGCGTGCAGCCCGATCGCGGCGCCCATGCCGGTGAGCCCGAGCAGCAGCCAGGCGGATTCGCCGGTGGCCCGGGCCGAAAATGCGGTAGCCCAAAAGCCCAGCGTCTTGCCGGCGGCGAAGTAGTCACGGGTGTCCGAAACGCGGCGTGATGCCACGATGCCCAGCCAGACAAGGCCGGCCATGTAGGCGATGACGATGGTGAGTTTGACGACCATGGTCGGGCGCGTGCGTCAGGCGGACGCGGGGGCGCTGCCGAGAGCCTCGTCCAGCTGCACGTTCTCTTCGCCGATGCGCACACAGACGCGATTTCGACCGGTTCGCTTGGCCTGGTACAGGCAGTCGTCGGCCATCTTCAAAAGCGCGTCGCGGGTCAATTCCGGGTTGTCGGTCGCGTCGAAGGTGGCGACACCGAAGGACGCCGATGCAGATACGCCACCTTCGCCGGTGTTGACGACGCGGCTGCCGATCGACCGGCGCAGACGCTCAGCAAGGTTGGCGGCGTCGATCACGGTGCAGCCTGGCAGGACGACGAGGAACTCCTCACCGCCGTATCGCCCGACGCTGTCGTATTGGCGCAGTCCGTCGCCGATGCGGTTGCAGATCTCGACGAGCACGGAGTCGCCGACCAAGTGGCCGAACGTGTCGTTGATGTCCTTAAAATGATCGACGTCGGTCATCAGGACAGTGACCGGCATACCGCCGCGTCGCGCCCGATTCATCTCGCGATCGAGGTTCGCCATGATCGCTGCGCGGTTGTAGGCGCCGGTCAACGCATCGTAGGTCGCTTGCTCGCGCAGCGCGTCGCGGGCCGCCATGAGCTCGCGTTGCAGGTCGAGGATGCGCGTGCCGGCGCGCAATCGAACGCGCAATTCGCCGGGCTTGAAGGGTTTGGTGATGTAGTCGTCTGCGCCCGAATCCAGGCCCTCGATCACGTCCTCAGCGAGCTGTTTGGACGTGAGCAAAAGCACATAGACGTAGCGATCGAAGTCCGATTCACGCAGGCGGCGGCACAGGTCGGGTCCGTCCAGCTTCGGCATCATCCAGTCGATGATCGCCAGGTCCGGAGCGGATGGATGTGACAGGATCGCCCACGCCTCTTCGCCATCTGCCGCGACGTCGACGTCATAGCCCCACCGGTGCAGCGTGGCTTCGAGCACACGCCGCGAGATAGGGTCGTCGTCAGCGATCAGGATGCGCAATGCCATCGTGCTACGCCATCGCCTGCAACGGGGAGAGGTCCCCGCTCAATTCGCTGGTCACCTCGGCAGCGATCCGTTCGAGCCGAGCGACCAGTCGCACAACCTCTGAGAAGTCCTCGGCGTGGCCAGCCGCGGACAAGCGCAAACAGAGATCAACGCCGGTTTTCACGTCGAAGATCTCGAATCCGCCTCGAAGGGTATCTGTTGTTCGAACCAGGCGCTTGCCGTCACTGGCGGCGACAGCGTCTCGCACCGCGTCCAGCATGCGTTGTGAATCCCGTAGGAACAAGCCTGCAAGTTCCCGGACGAGGCCATCGTCGTCCGCCATTCGCCGTCGGAGCGCGGAAACGTCGATCAGCCGCCGTCGGCCAAGCGATGCCGTGGCGGAGCTTGTGCGCGCTGTGGCGGCGATTTCCGCGACGGTGACGGCCAGCTGGTCGTCGTCAGCATCAGCGGGGCAGCGGCCGTCGAGAAGATCCGTAAAGCGGCCGCCGTCGACCATTTCGCCTGGGCCCATCGCGAGAACGCCCGGTCGCCGCCCAGCCATCAACGTGTAGCGACGCAGAGCGGCGTCCAGCCATGTCGAGATGGCCCGTGTATCGCCATCGACTGGCACCGCGATGACATCGGGAACCACCGCGTCGTCGAGGAGCGCCACTGGCCGATCGATCGAGCCGATGGTGGCGGCGTGTCCGATGTTTCGCAGGCGTACGGCGAACCCTTCGTTTTCGGCCGGTGAGGCGCCGACCACCTCCACAAGCAGCCGGCCACGGAGCTCGCGCAGATAGTGCCGGGTAAGCAACGAATGCCGCCGGATTTCCGCGGCGAGCTCGGGGTCGAACAGCGCGCGGAGCATGTCGCTGAGGTCGCGATCGGCCACGGGCATCGTGAGGTACCCGGCGACCCCGAAGCGTCGGCAAACTGTCGCGTCGCCCCGTTGACCCTCTGGTGTGATGACCGCAAGGGGAGGTCGCGCGTCCGCCTCCATCGCCCCGATCGCCTCGACGTTGTCGCGGGTAAGCCGGTCGCCCAGGTCGCCGCAAACGAGACAGACGTCGAAGGGCTGGCCGCTCTCGTTGCCGCTGTACAGCGCGGCTCGCGCGGCGGCCTCGTTTCGCACGACCTCCACGTCGGGGCCGAGCCGGCGGATCATCGGCGGTACTGGGCCTGCTCCACCGACATCGTTTTCGACGATAAGCACGCGGCGTGCCTCGATCGCATCGACGGCGATCGCCGGGCTGCTACGCCGCGTTGGCGCGCACGGCTTGACGGTCACGGTGAAGTTGAGCGCGTTGCCGCCACCGGTTGTGGATTCAACCCACGTGCGCCCGCCCATCTGGCTGACCAGCTGCCGGGCGATCGACAAACCAAGGCCGCTTGCGGCTCCCCCGCGCCACATGGCTGCGCCGCGACGCGTGCGTTCTTGGCTGGATATGCGGCGCTTTTCGCTCTGCGATTGAGTGGTGAAACGCAGGACCGCGTGTCCCTCTCGCGTCGCGTGCAGCGTTGCGGACACCAACAAAGCACCGCCGCGCATGGACGCGATTGCGTTGCCTGCGAGGGTGGCAAGCACATGGCGGATGCGGCCAGGATCGCCCTCGACCAGGGCGGGGACCTCGGCAGCGACCGCGTGGCGAATCGCAATGCCGGCGGCGCGGGCGCGGGGTTCGAGGTCGAGCAGGGTAGCAGCGACGCAGTCACGCACACGAAAGCTGAGCTTTTCGGGCGCGAACCGCCCATTGCGCAGCTTCGTCAGGTCCACGAGGTCGTTGACGAGGTGCAGAATAAGCTCAGCGCTGTCTTCGGCGGATTCGATGCGTTCGCGCTGCTCAAGGGAAGCGCTGGTCCCGGCGAGGCGCGCCAGTTCGTCGGCGATGTTGCGGATGGGGCCACGGATTTCGCGCGTGATTTGCTGCAGGACCAGGTTGGACTGGCGGTCTGTGCCCGGGCCGGATTTGCGGCGTTGCTCGCGCTTGAGATGGGCGATCTCCTGGGCGATCTCCGGCAGCGTGAGGGCCAACTCGGCCAGCGGCAGCGTGCGGATATCGATCGCGAGCGGATGGCGTCGCGCGCCGGGGAGGGCGTCGATCAGCTTGAGGCCCGCCGAACGGAGCGCGTCGACGATGGTGCCTTCTTGCTGGCGGTCGAACCCGAATTCCTCGGCGTCGAGGGCGTCGGACGGCGGCGGCACGCGTTCCTGCAATCGTTCGGCGATCGCGAGCAGCTCGTTGTGCGGTTCGCCGGCTCGGATTGCATCGACCAATTCGCCGGCGAGGATGCGCAGCGCCGCATGTTGGCCCGCACGGCCGTCCGGGCCGGTCGCGCGCAGCGGATCTTGTGCCGTCATCGCGCCATCCAAGCAGTCGGCGGTCGTAAGGACATCGACTTTCGCGGCAGGGGTGGTCGCCGTCAAGCGACATCGAACGCCGCAATTGGCCCGACCCCCGGGATGCTGCTAGCTTGATCTCGGCGATGCGGGCATGTGTCGTCGGCGGATCGTTCATGACGCCCCGAGCGCGACCAAACAGCTTCTCTATCGCGATCGCCGTCGCTGCAGCCAGCGTGCTCATCGGCGGATGCTTCGACGACAACGACGCTGCGGTCCAAGACCCGACGACCAGCAGCGACGTGGGCATCGTCGGACAGCTGGATGGCAAAACGACCACGCCCGACTCCGGCGGCTCGCTCAACGAGTGTGTGACCGACAGCAAGTGCGTCGCCAAGTTCCCCGACACCCCAGCCTGCCAAAAGCCGACCTGTGTGCAGGGCAGCTGCAAGCTCTTGTCATCGGCCGACCAGTCCCCGTGCGAGGACGGCGACCTCTGCACGATCGGCGACTACTGCCTCGCAGGAACCTGCCGGGTCGACGAGCTGAAGGACTGCAAAGACGGCAACCCGTGCACCGCCGACAAATGCGATTCGAGCAACGGTGCCTGTGTCTACGAACCTGTCCCCGCCAAGTGCGAGAAGGACGGCTCGTGTGCCGTCGGTGTGTGCGTCGGCACCGCCTGTGAAGCCAAGCCCAAGCTATTCGAGGCCGACGTCACGCTCCCCGGGTTTGCGACCACAACGGGCATCGCGCAGCTGAAGTCGGGCAACCTCGTCTTTGCCGGGACCGTCAACGTCGCTTCCGAAGTCACGCGCGTGACGATCACGACCGTCGATCCGGCCGGCAAGAACGCCAAGTCGACCGAGCTCCTGCCGCTCGTTGCTGCTCATGACGTGGCTGCCGACGGTGACGCCGTCTTGCTCGCGGGTGAGGCGACGATCTCCGGATCAAATCACCAGGGAACCGTGCTCCGCTGGGCGGACAACAAGGTGTCCTGGCTGGGTCACTACGGGGGCAAAAAACACGACGCCCTCTACGCGGTGATTCCCCTCGCCAACGGCGGCTTTGCGGCGTCTGGTGCGACGGCCTCCAAGGGCAGCGGGCAGCACGACGCGTGGTTCATCCGCGGCAACAAGACCGGATTCGCGTTGATGAACTACAGCTTCGGCAGCAAGGACGACGAGCACGCTTACGCCATCGCCCCAGCGGCTGCCGGTGGCTTCATCATCGCCGGCGAACAGCGCGGGCCCCACTCGTCGGACGGCCTGGTCTTTCGCATCACCGACACCGCGGCGTTGCTCTGGATCAAGCATATTGGCGGCGCGTTCAACGACCGGGTTGTTGCAGTGGCCCGGCGCGATGATGGTGGCTATCTCGCCGTCGCTACCGTCGGAACATCGAGCATCGGGGGCACGGCCACGTGGCTGCGCGTGTACGACGGGTCGGGCAACGTCTCGTGGACACGAAAGCACAGCGGCCCCGGTGACCTGACCGCCGTCGACGCGCGGATTATCGCTGCGGACGGCAGCCTCCTCGTCGTCGGTGCTGCTCGTGCCAAGGGTGCCGGGGCGTGGCAACCGATCGCATGGCGCGCCAACGGACTCGGCGTGCACATCTGGAGCCGCCAATGGCCGTCGATCGGCACGGGCCGATTGCAGAGCATTGCACCTCTCAGCGATGGCTTTGTGGGGCTCGCCGACCATCTCACCGCCACCGATGACAAGGCGACCGTCGTCCGCGCGGATGCCTTTGGCGCGACCACCTGCGCCGCTAGCGGTCCGTGCGCCAAACGAACCGACGGCTGCGACGACGGCAACGGCTGCACCGCCGACACCTGCACCGCCAAGACCGGCTGCGCGCACAAACCACTCCCCGACAAGACCCCGTGCTTTGGCGCCAAGACCTGTTCGAAGGGCGCCTGCGGTGGCTGAATCGCGGCGTTGAAAGCGGGCGATTGGTCACGGGGCGCGATTGCCTCTATTTTGTCCGGCCGATAGCCCCAGCGGGGCGCCATTTCGCGCAGCGGTCCCCCGAGAGTCCGCCCTTTGTCACCCGCCGTCTTCGAGGAGCCCATGACCCCTGGCCGCCCCGCACTGCCCCTGCACGTCGTGCTCCCCAAGGGCCGGATCTTCGCCCGTGTCGAGTCGCTCTGGGCCGACTGTGGCCTGCGCTTGCGTCGTTCCGCCCGCGACTACCGACCCCATGTCAGCGATGACCGATTCCGCGTCAAGATCATGAAGGCGCAGAACATCCCAACGCTGATCGATATCGGCTCGCACGATCTCGGGATAACCGGGCTCGACTGGGTGCAGGAGACGTCGTCGGACGTCGTCGAGCTGCTCGACCTGGGCTTCGATCCCGTGCGCATTGTCGCTGCAGCCCCCGATGGCACGACCCTCGACGATCTTGTGACACGCAAGCGGCTCATCGTTGTCAGCGAATACGAGCAGTTGACGCGTCGCTGGCTCGACTCGCTCGGCGTGGACTACCGCTTTGTGCGCAGCTACGGCGCGACCGAGGTGTTTCCGCCCGAAGACGCCGACCTCATTGTCGACAACACGGCAACCGGCGCCACGCTCGCCGACAATGGCCTGACGATCGTGCAGACCATCCTGAAGTCGACCACGCGCATCATCGCGAGCAAAGCCGCCATGGACGACCCGGAGCGACGCCAGGTGATCGACGAGCTGATGCTGCTCATGCGCGCCGTCTTGGACGCCCAACAGCGCGTCCTGCTTGAGATGAACATCGACAACGCGCGCCTCGACGCCCTGATCGCGCAGCTCCCCGCGATGAAATCGCCGACCGTCGCCCAGCTCTACGGATCGAGCGACTACGCCGTGAAAGTGGCCGTGCCTCGGGCGGACGTCGCCCGGTTGGTCCCCGAGCTCAAGAGGCTTGGTGCCACCGATATCCTCGAAACCGACATCCGAAAGGTCATCCTGTAGCGCGCGCCGCCCGCGCGCCGGAGCCACGCCGTGACGCAACGTTCCACGTTTTTGCCCAGCCGCCTCCAACTCGATTCGGTCGAGCCGTACAGCATTGCGCCCTTCGAACGGGCCGGCTTGCTGCGCCTGGATATCAATGAGCGGCCCGACGGGGCGCCGGATTTCGTGATCGACGCGCTCGCCGCGGCCCTCGGGTCCCAGCAGATCGCGACCTACCCCAACTACGCCGATTGGCTTGCCCTCGCGGCAAAGACTTTCGAGGTTCCCCAGGACTGCGTCGCCCAGACGAACGGCGCTGACGAAGGCATCCGGGCGATTATCGACGCGCATTTGTTGCCGGGCATGTCGCTTGTGACCCACGTCCCCGGGTTCGCGATGTTTGGTCTCGCCGCGCGCCTGCTTGGAAACCCGGTGGTCGCATGCCCGTTCGCCTCGGAGCGCCCGGGCCACTTCGCTTTCGACAGCGACGCTTGGTTCAAGGCCCTGCAGCCGGACGAAAACGGCGTCGTTCCCGGCCTCGTTGCGATCGCCAATCCGAACAACCCGACCGGCGCGATGGTGCCCCGCGAGGCGATCGTGCGGACCCTCGAAGCGGTGAAGTGTCCGGTCGTCGTCGATGAGACCTACGCGGCTTTCCTCGGCGAAACGGTCAACGACCTCGTCGCAAGCCACGACAACCTGTTCGTCGTTCACAGCTTCAGCAAGGTGCACGGGCTGGCCGGTCTGCGGATCGGCGCGATCGTCTCCAACGCCACCAACATCGCCGGGCTGCGCCGGGTCCTCAACCCGTACAACGTCAACCGCGCGGCAGTCGCAGCGTCGATGGCTTGCATGGAACACACCGAGCAGACCCAACACCACATCGCGGCCGTGCGCGAGGCCCGCAAGGTGTTCGTCGGCGCCCTCGACCGGATGCAGCTGCAAACCGGCGCACTGCACGCCAACTTCGTCATCGTCCACGTCGGCGAAGACCACGCGCGCATCACCGCGGCCCTGGCTGAGGAAGGCGTGTTGATCCGCGACCGTGACGGCAGCCATCCCGATCTTGCCGGCTGCGTTCGGGTCGCCATCGGGACGGTCGACCAGATGCGTCGTGTCGCCGGCACATTCCGCAAAGTGTTGCGCCCGCCACCGCATATCGACGCGCTGCTCTTCGACATGGACGGCACGCTCGTCGACGTCAGCAAATCGTATCGTCGTGCCATCCGGGAGACGGCTCGGTCGATCTTGCGTGACCACGGTGTTGCGTCGGACGTGCTCGACGCGATCGACGACGCCTACGTGGACTCGGTCAAGGCGCGCGGCGGACTCAACAACGACTGGGACGCGACGGTCGCAATTGTCGAAGACCACGGGGTCAGCATCGGGCGCAACGAGGTCATCAGCGTCTTCCAGGCCCTCTACCGCGGCCGCGATTTCGGCGGTTACATCACCGGGGAACCCTGGCTCCTTTCGGCCACATCCGCGGCCAGGATCGCGGCATTCGGCAACACCGCCGTCGTCACCGGCAGACCCCGGGCGGAAGCGGAATGGACGCTGCAACGCCACGCGCCAAAGTTGTGGCAGCTGCTCGTGGGCATGGAAGACACGGTCGTCGACAAGCCCAACCCCGAACCCGTGGCGCGCGGCATGCGGCTGGTGGGCGGAGAGATCGGCGCGTACATCGGAGATTCCGTGGACGATATGGCTTCGGCCAGCGCTGCCGGCGTCTTTGCGGTGGGGGTGTTGGGGCCCGGCAAGGGATGGCAATCGGGCTGGCCCGAGCGACTTCACGCCGCCGGGGCCGACGTCGTGTTCGAGAACGTAAACGACGCCATCGCGTGGCTGCTCGGCCCGTCGCAGGGAGATTTGGCATGACCGCGACCGCCGCAGCAACCGCCGATCAGAGACGGGCAACCGTGCACCGCGACACCCGCGAGACGCAGATCCGCTGCGAGGTCAACATCGACGGCGTCGGTGACAGCGACGTGCGCTGCGAGATCGGCTTCTTCGCACACATGCTCGAGGCGTTCGCGCGCCACGCCCACATCGACCTGCGGCTCCATATCGTCGGCGATTTGCACATCGACCAGCACCACACCGTCGAGGACACCGGGCTCGTGCTCGGCAAGGCCCTGCGCGACGCGCTCGGTGATCGCAAAGGCATCTGGCGCACAGGCCACTGTCGCTTTCCCATGGACGAGGCGCTCGCCGTCGTCACTGTCGACATCGCCGGGCGTCCGTACCTCGATTTTCACGCCGCGTTCCATCGCGAGAAGGTCGGCGACTTTCACACCGATCTCGTCATCGAATTCTTCCGCGCACTCGCGCAATCGCTGGGCGCAAACGTGCACCTCGAGCTGCCGCGCGGCGACAACGACCATCACAGCATCGAGGCCCTCTTCAAGGCGTTCGCCCGGGCGCTTGAGTTCGGCATGGCCCGGCACCCGCGCGCGGTCGCGGCGGTGCCAAGCACCAAGGGCGCGCTCGATGGTTGACCCGACGTCTCCAACATCGGAGCGAGCCCGATGAAGGTCGCGGTCGTCGACTACGGGGCGGGCAACGTCGTCAGCGTCATCAAGGCGCTTGAGCATGTCGGCGTCGACGCGGCGCTCACCGCTGATCCAAGCGCGATCCTCGCCGCCGATGGGGTCATGTTCCCCGGACAAGGGCATTTCGGACAGGCGATGAAGCGGCTGCGCGCCAGCGGGCTCGACAAAACGCTCGACTCCGCCATCCGGAGCGGCAAACCCTTTCTCGGCGTCTGCCTCGGCCTGCAATTGTTATTCGAAGGCAGCGACGAGGCGCCTGGCGTGGACGGTCTGAGCGTGTTCAAGGGCCGCTGCGAGCGATTCGGCGGCGACGTGAAGGTCCCGCAGATCGGCTGGAACGCCATCGATGTGCAGCAGCCGGGTGTGTTCGGCGCGCTCGATCACGGCCGCCACTTCTATTTCGTGCACAGCTTCCACGCGGTCCCCGATGACCCGTCCGTACTCGCCGCCACCGCCACACACGGCGCCCCGTTTTGCGCCGCAGTCGCCCGCGACAACGTCATGGCGACCCAATTCCACCCCGAAAAATCAGGCCGGGCCGGGCTCGACCTGTTGCGCAGGTTTGTCGCCGACGCCGCGGGAGATCGCTGAATGCTCGCGCGCCGCATCATCCCGTGCCTCGACATCCGCGACGGCCGCGTCGTCAAAGGCGTCAACTTCCAAGACCTCCGCGACGCAGGCGATCCCGTCGAGCTGGCGCGCCGCTACGATCTCGAAGGCGCCGACGAGCTGACCTTCCTGGACATCACCGCCAGCGCAGAGAAACGCAAGACGCTCGTTGACCTCGTGCACCGGGTCTCCCGGGAGCTGTTCATCCCGTTCACGGTCGGCGGTGGGATTCGCAGCCTCGATGACATGCGCGCGGTGCTCGCCGCCGGAGCGGACAAGGTCTCGGTCGGTACCGCAGCCGTTCGCGACCCCGGGCTGATCGGTCGTGCATCCCGGGCGTTCGGGGCCCAGTTCATCATCGTTTCGCTCGATGTGCGCCGTCGTGACGGGGGCTTCTTCCTCACCACGCATGGCGGCCGTACCCCCACCGACATCGAGGCGCTCGGTTTCGCCCGTCGCATGGCCGACGAAGGCGCCGGCGAGATCCTGCTCAACGACATGGACGCCGACGGAACCCGCGCCGGTTTTGGCATCGACCTGTTAGCCGCCATGACAGACGCGGTCCCGATCGCGGTGATCGCCAGCGGTGGTGCCGGTGAACTCGGGCACTTCAGCGAGGCGGTGCTCAAAGGTGGCGCCGACGCCGTGCTTGCGGCCAGCGTCTTCCACGATGGGACATTCACGATCGCGGACGTCAAGAACCACATGGCCGCCGCCGGCATCGAGGTGCGCCCGGCCCATCTGCCCGCCGTCGATCCCGAAGGCTTGACCGCCACCACCCGGAGCTAGCTCATGCTTGTCCCCTCGATCGACCTGCTCGGCGGTTGCGTCGTCCAACTCGAAGGGGGCGATCCGAGCAAGTGCGTCGTGCGCCTCGACGATCCCCTCGCCGTCGCTGAGAAGTGGGCTCGGTACGGCGAGTTGGCCGTCATCGACCTCGACGCGGCGCTCGGCACGGGCGACAACATCGACGTCATCGAACAGATCACAGCGCGCTTCGACGCGCGGGTCGGCGGTGGGATTCGCGACCACGACCGGGCGGATCGATTGCTCCGAACCGGCGCACGCAAGCTGATCGTCGGTACACAAGCGACGCCTGAATTCCTCGGCAAGTACCCGCGCGAACGCATGATTGCGGCCCTCGATGCGCGCCAAGGGCGGGTGGTCACGCGTGGCTGGACCGAGGCCACCGACGACACACCGGTCGCGCGGGCCGTCGAACTTGCGCCCTACTGCAGCGAATTCCTGTTCACCGTCGTCGATCGCGAAGGTGCCATGGCGGGAACGGACATCGACGCCATCGCCGCGGTCGTCAACGCGACCGAAAACCACGTCACCGCGGCCGGCGGCATCACGACCCTGGACGAGATCAAGGCGATCGACGGCCTGGGCGCTTCCAGCCAGCTCGGCATGGCTATCTACACCGGGCGCCTCGCGATGGACGACGCGTTCGTGGCGCTTGTCGACTGGACCAAACACGACGGCCTGCTTCCCGTCGTTGTCCAGGACGATTGCGGTCAGGTCGTCATGCACGCCTGGGCCGATTCGGACGCGCTTCGGGCGACGCTCACGACCGGGCGCGGCACGTATTTTTCACGGAGCCGCCAGCAATCCTGGCGCAAGGGCGACACCAGCGGTCACACGCAGCATTGTCACGCCGTTCGCTACGACTGTGACCGCGACACGTTGATCTATCGCGTGTCGCAAACCGGCCAGGCCTGCCATGTACCCGGCCAATACAGCTGCTTCGGCCCCCAACAGTTCAACCTCGCTCGGCTCGAGAAGGTCATTGAGCAGCGCCGTGAATCCGCCGATGCCGGCTCGTATACCGCGCGGTTGTTCGCCGACCCGGAGTTGCTCGCCGCCAAGATCCGGGAAGAAGCCGGTGAGCTCATCGACGCGGAATCTGACCGCGAAATCGTCTGGGAAGCCGCCGACGTCGTCTATTTCACGATGGTGCGCCTCGCCGCCCGCGGACTGACGCTGGAGCAGGTCGAAAAAGAGCTCTACGGCCGCCACGGTCGCCGCCGTTGATCACGCTCGCGTCGCTGCGCACGATGCGTTACCCCCGCACTGGAAAGGACCGATGAAAAGCGCCTTGCAGCCCGACGAGAGGCCGCCGTTTGAAGGCGCGGACGCCGCGTCAGTTGCTGACTTGATCGCCATTGTTGCGCGCGATGGAGACGCCGGTGTTCGTGCGCTGACGTCCCGCTTTGACGCGGTCGATGTCGCCGTTTCTCGTGTGCCGCTCGCCGACGCTCAACAGGCCTGGGATGCGCTCGACGACGCCGACGCGGCTGCCCTGCAGGTCGCTGCTCGGAACATCGAAGCGTTCGCCCGCGCGCAACGTAGCCTGGTCAAACCCCTGCAGGTCGAACCGAGCCCCGGCGTCGTGCTCGGTCACGCTGTTCACCCGGTCACCGCGGCAGCATGTTACGTGCCGGGCGGTCGCTACCCGCTGCCTTCAACCGTGCTGATGACCGCCATTCCCGCGCGCATCGCCGGTGTGAAACGCGTGGTTGTGCTGTCGCCGCCTGGCGCTGACGGCAAACCGAACCCGTGGATCCTGGCGGCCGCCCACCTCGCCGGCGCGCACGAGATCCTCGCGATCGGCGGTGTGCAAGCCGTCGCGGCGGTCGCACTCGGCACCGAATCCATCGACGCCGTCGACCTCGTTGTCGGACCGGGCAACGCGTGGGTGACCGAAGCCAAGCGCCAGCTGTTTGGACGGGTGGGAATCGATTCGCTGGCCGGTCCATCCGAAGTGGTGGTGCTGGCCGATTCGAGCGCCGATCCCAGCCGGGTTGCCGCCGACATGCTCGCCCAGGCCGAACATGATCCTCACGCGGAGGCCATCGCGATCACCGATGACGCCGACCTCGCCGCGGCGATCAAGGCGGCCGTTACCCAACAGCTGACCACGCTCACGACCGCCGACATCGCCGGCCAGAGTATCGACGCCCGCGGCGCGGTGATCGTCGTGCCAGACCGCGGTGCCATGATCGCCTGGGCCAATCGCCGCGCACCCGAGCACCTGCACCTGCACCTTCGCGACGCCGCTTCCGCAGCCGACCAATGCACCGCGTACGGCGGCCTCTTCGTCGGCGAATCGTCGGCGGAGGTCTTCGGCGACTACTGCTCGGGCGTCAATCACGTCCTCCCGACGAGCGGCGCCGCGCGCTACACGGCTGGGCTGTCCGTCATGACGTTCCTGCGCCAACCCACCTGGCAACGTTTGAGTCCGGCGGCGGCCGCAGAGCTCGCCGAAACCACCGCGCGCCTCGCACGCATTGAGGGCCTCGAAGCTCACGCCCGATCGGCGGAGGCACGTTTGTTGGATGTTTGAGTCGCGCTGGCTCGCTCAGGCGGGCTTGGACGTCGACTGCTCGGGCGCACGGGGCGCGGCTTCGGCCTTGGGCTCGGGCGCTGGGGCGTCCTTTTTGCCGTTGTCGCGTTCAGGATCGGCGAACTCGGACTGAATGGTGAGCACGTCGTCGAGCTTCGTCCAAAACAGGTCGAGCAGATCGGGGTCGAAGTGCGAACCGCGGCCTTCATTCATGATTCGCTGGGTCTTTTCGAGCGAGAACGCTGGCTTGTAGCACCGCGGGTTCATCAAGGCGTCGAACACATCGGCGATCGCGGTGATGCGTCCTTCGAGCGGGATGTCCTCGCCCGCCAGACCGTTGGGGTAGCCGCTGCCGTTCCACTTTTCGTGGTGGGTCCGCGCAATCATCGCGGCGAGCTGCAACATCTGGCTGCTGGACCCGGTGAGGATGCGGTAGCCGATCTCGGCGTGCTCCTTCATCGTCTCGAATTCGTCGACCGTCAGCTTGCCGCGCTTCATCAGGATGCGGTCGGGCGTGCCGATCTTGCCGATATCGTGCATCGGGCTGGCGATGCGGATGCGTTCGCAGCGTTCGTTGTCGAGCCCGACGGCGCGGGCGAGCAGCTCGCAGTGAAGGCTCATGCGTCGGATGTGCAGGGCCGTCTCGTCGCTGCGGAATTCGGCGGCGCGCGCGAGTCGTTGAATCGTCTCTTCACGCGATGAGCGCAGGTCCGTGCTGACCGCCTCGAGGGTTGCGATGGCTTCGCGGAGCTCGACGGTGCGACTGGCGACTTCAGTCTCGAGGCGCTCGCGGTGGCGCTGTCGTTCGAGCTCGAGATCGCGCCGCCGTAACGCATTGGCGACGTTGATCAGGACCTCGTTGGCTTCGAACGGCTTGATGATGTAGCCGTACGCACCGAGCTCGAGCGCGACATCGGCGATCGCGGGATCGTCGACGCCGGTGACCATGACGGTCGCCGTGCCTGGGTAGTTTTCGAAGACGTAGCGGACGAGATCAAGCCCCGATTCCCCGGGCATGTTGACGTCGCTCAGCACGAGCTCGAAGGGCTCGGACGCGAGCTTCTGCTTCGCCTCAGCGGCGTCGGCTGCGAGCTGGCAGTCGTGGTCTTGGCGGCGCAACAGGCGCGCGATCATCCGTCGGATGAGGTCTTCGTCGTCGACGATGAGAATGCGCGCCATCGGGCCTCCGCACGGCTCTTCAACGGTCCCTTTGCCCTCGGAGGCTAGCGGGCCGCTCACCTGTGCGCAATTCGCGTCTGCCCGGCCGCATTCATGGCCTCGTCCGCCTCAGCCCCTGCAATGTGCGCCGCGGCTACGTATGATGCTGTCGATGAACTCTCAACTGCCAACACGACGTGTGTTTCGATGGGTCGCAGCAGCGCTGACCTTGTCCGCCGTGGTTGCCACCGACGCGGCCGCCGCAAAACGCTGGAAGAAGTCGTCGTCCGAGCGCGGCATCGTTGTCCATACACGCGAGGGCGCGGGCGGCAACCTGCCGGAATTCCGCGGAACGGTGACGATAGCCGCGTCGGTGTGGGAGCTCCTGGCGATCCTCGATGACCTCAACTCTGTCTGCGAGTGGACCAAGCGCTGCGCCGCCAACCGCGAGGTCAAACGCATCGGCTTCGCCAAGCGCATCTTCTACAACCGACAGGGAGCGACCTGGCCCTTCGCGGACCGGGATGCGCTCATGATGGGCGTCGTCAGCGGCGTGGAGAAAGGCGAGGACATCCACCTCAAGTTCGCCAAGATCAAAGATCCCGCGCATCCGCCCGTCCCCGGCGTCGTCAGGATGCCGCAAATCAACGGCGCCTATCGTCTCCGCCGACTCGGTCCCAAGCGGACGCACGTCACGTTTCGTGTTCGTGCCCATCCCGGCGGCTGGGTGCCGGATTGGGCGGCGAGTTGGGTCGCCAAACGCATCCCTATCGACACGCTCGCCGGACTGCGCCGCCAGGTGAAGCGCACCCGCGGCCGCTACAAGAAGTTCCTCGACAAATGGGACCCGGCGCGCCGTACCAAGAAGCCTCCGACGGGTCCGCAGCCGTCACCTCCACCCGCCGCCGGAGCGCCACGTGCCGGCTCGTGAGCCGCGGCCGATCGCCGCGGTCGATATCGGCAGCAACTCGGTCTTCTTGTTCGTCGCGGTACCGCGCCCTGACGGCTCCCTCCGCATCGTCGAAACCAGCAAGTCACGCGCCCGTCTCGCCGCCCACACCGACGCTGGCGGCGCCTTGCTGTCGTCCGCCATCGACACGTGTGTCGACACACTCGGCTCGTTCCGCGAGCGCATCGAACAGCTGGGCGCCGAGCCGATCTTCGCCGCGACCGCCGCCGTGCGTGGCGCGACAAACCGCGCCGAGTTCGTGGCAGCCGCACGTGAGCGAGCCGGCGTCGACGTGCGCATCTTCAGCGGCGAACAGGAAGCACGGACCATGTTTCGCGGGGTCCGCATCGGCCGCA
>Ga0114932_10002911_pt1 | contig 17366 bp, 14 predicted proteins | sample 2SBtaG_2_FD_87286 | JGI IMG/M metagenome (GOLD analysis project Ga0114932, IMG submission 87286) | Deep subsurface microbial communities from Kolumbo volcano to uncover new lineages of life (NeLLi) - 2SBTROV12_ACTIVE470 metaG | ecosystem: Environmental > Aquatic > Marine > Volcanic ... | reverse complement strand
TGCTCATCCATAATCACTGTCGCGCTGGCTCCATCAGAAAGCTGGCTTGCATTACCTGCGGTAATACAACCACCTTCTATCACTGGGTTAAGCGCTTTAAGCCCCTCTAGCGTTGTTTCTGGGCGATTTCCTTCGTCTTTCGACAAGGTCACTTCACGCTCAGAGGTTTCACCTGTTTCTTTATTAAATAAGGCTTGCGTTGCTGTGATAGGTACAATCTCATCATCAAACTTGCCCGCTTCTTGAGCCGCTGCTGTGCGCATTTGGCTTTGGTAACCGTATTCGTCTTGTACGTCACGGCTAATGTTGTAGCGCTTACCCACCACTTCCGCAGTTTGAAGCATTGGCATATAAATATCTTTGTGCTTAGCAACCAGTGCAGGGTCTACTGCACGAAACATATTCATATTTTTGTTTTGCACTAAAGAGATAGAATCTAAGCCACCCGCAACCATAATGTTGGTATCGCCTGTACGAATTGAATTCGCTGCGGTAGCAATGGCATACATGCCAGAACTGCATTGGCGGTCGAGTGTCATGCCCGCTACGGTGACCGGTAAACCACCCGCTAAACCAGCCAAGCGGCCAATATTCATGCCGCCACTGCCTTGGGTTAACGCTGCGCCCATTACCACGTCGTCGACACTGGCAGGGTCGATCCCTGCGCGTGCTACTGCGTTTTGAATAGCATGGCCACCTAATGAAGGGGCTGGTAAATTGTTCAGTGCACCTTTATAAGCGCGCCCGATTGGCGTACGTGCTGTACTTACGATAACTGCATCGCGCATTTTCATATTCCTTTCAGTTGGGCTGAAAGTTCAGCCAAAGTTTAGCTAGGCCTATGTGCTTCTTCTCGAAGTTACCTAGCTTTACCAAATTCGGATGTCGGGTAACGAGAGCTATCGCTAGCTCTCACCGTCGATTAACTCTCGCTAACGAGAGCTTTGTCTACTTCGCTTTATAGCTTTTAAACGTGCCGCCGCTTTGGGCTAATTTCACCAACAAATCACTTGGTTCAAGCCACATCTTTCCGTAATCACCCAATTGATCACGATAGGTAGTCAGCTTATCTAAAATAGTGCCTAGCCCTACTTCGTCGGCATATTGCATAGGGCCGCCGCGATACACAGGGAAGCCATAACCGTAAACATAAATCACATCGATATCGCTAGATTTAGCTGCAATGCCTTCTTCTAAGATGGCAGCACCTTCGTTGATCAATGAGTACATGACGCGTACTAGAATTTCCTCATCGCTAATGTCTGAACGCTGAACCACGCCTAAACGTTCTGCTTCTTGCTTGGCAATTTCTAGTACTTCTGGATCTGGGACAGGAACTCGACTGCCAGATTCGTAGTTGTAAGCTCCGCGTCCGGTTTTGAGTCCGTTGCGCCCCTTTTCTACCAAGCGATCTGCCACTGCACCGTAAGCGGGGTCGTGTGCAATGTGCTCTTGTCGAGACTGTCGTACATAGTAACCAATATCTAATCCAGCCATATCACCCATAGTGAACGGCCCCATTGGCATGCCAAACTCGGTTAAAACACGATCAACTTGCTCAGGTGTTGCTCCTTCAAGCAGTAAGCGGTTAGCTTCACGGCCGTAAGGCTCAATCATGCGGTTACCTACGAATCCGAAGCAAACGCCTACCAACACCGCTACTTTCTTGATGCGTTTAGCCATCTTCATGCAGGTTTTAATGACTTCAGCAGATGTCTTCTCTGCTTTAACCACTTCTAGCAGTCTCATCACATTCGCTGGCGAGAAGAAGTGAAGACCAATTACATCTTCAGGACGGGATGTGGCTGTCGCTATTTCGTCTATATCCAGTGTTGACGTATTTGAAGCCAAAATGGCGCCTGGCTTACACACTTTATCCAGCGTCGAGAATACGGTTTTCTTTACTTCCATCTTCTCGAAAACGGCTTCGATGACGAGATCAACATCAGCTAAGTCGTCATACGACGTAGTACCTGAAAGCAGTGCCATGCGGCTCTCTACCTGCTCTTGGGTTAACTTGCCTTTTTTCGCTGAGTTTTCGTAGTTCTTTCTAATAAGCGCTAATCCCTTCTCTAGCGCTTCTTCTTTGAGCTCAAGCATTGTGACTGGAATGCCGGCATTGGCGAAGTTCATAGCGATACCACCGCCCATTGTTCCGGCGCCGATAATCGCAACTTTATCAATGTTGCGCTCAGGAGTATTTTTGTCGAAATCGCTCACATGACCTGCTGCGCGTTCAGCAAAAAAGAAATGCTGCTGGGCACGCGCCTGTGGCGTATTCATACACTCCATGAAAAGCTTGCCTTCATTTTTAAGGCCATCTTCAAAAGCGAGCGTGTAAGCGCCGCGTACCGCTTCGATACATTTTAATGGAGCAAAGAAACCACGAGTCGCTTTTTTAGTTTGTGCAGTTACTGCATCAAACACCGCCTGCGTTTCGTCAGACATGGACAGCGTGATATCACTGGTGCGTTTAATCGCTTTATCTGGCGTTAATGCTTGTAAATACGCTTTTGTATCTTCAAGTAAATGCTCAGGCTTATCAGAAATTTTGTCGAAGACACCTGGAAGTTTGACCACCGACGTAGGCTTGCCTGTTACGATCATTTCTAACGATGTTTGTGCGTCGGCTAAACGAGGAAGGCGCTGAGTACCGCCTGCGCCCGGTAATATGCCTAGATTTACCTCTGGAAGACCCACCTTATTGTCGGCAAAGGTGATGCGATGATGGCAAGCTAACGCCACTTCTAAGCCACCGCCGAATGCTGGTCCAGGGAGAACAGCAACAACCGGCTTAGACGCATTTTCAATCTTGTCTAGTACCTCAGGCAGCATGGGAGACAAATCGCCACCAGAGAATTCGCTGATGTCAGCTCCACCCGAAAAAATAGGTAGTGAAGAAGTAATAACAATGGCACGTACGCTGTCGTCATCTAGTGCATTGTTTATGCCTTCTATCAACCCTACTCTGATAGCGCGTGACAGCGCATTAACGGGCGCACTTTGCATTGTCAGCGTGGCAACACCCTGTTGTACTGCATATTCTACGGCTTTATTTTCCATCTCAGTCATAACCATGTCCTGTTTATCACGTTAACTGGATGTTATTGCAGTGTTGTCAATCATCCAAGTTTATTGGTGTTATAGACATTTATCATAATATTTAATATTGACCGCCAGCCCCTTTGTGAATTCATTTCTCTGCGCAGAGCCTGTCCTACCTTGCCTAAGGTTTATTTGACAGAAAATAAAACCGGTGTTTTTGTTAATCAGGCAACACTTGTAATTACATTTTATTTACAAAAGGATGATTGGCTATGCAAGTGCTTAAAACACCGGAAAGCGCCTTCGACACGATCACTGACTTTCCCTACTCCCCCTGTTTCACTGAAGTAACAGACACAGTAAGCAGTGAAATAACAATGGCCCATTATCAATGTGGACCGAAAGATGGACATACCGTGCTATTAATACACGGCGAACCGACGTGGGCTTATTTATACCGCAAGATGATGCCCATATTGGCTGATGCGGGATTCAATGTCATCGCGCCGGATCTCATTGGTTTTGGGCGCTCAGATAAACCAGTAAGAAAGGAGGACTACTCCTACGCTCGTCATGTGATATGGCTAAAAGACTGGTTTTCACAGGCTACTAAAGGCCCCGTTACACTATTTTGTCAAGACTGGGGAGGTCTACTAGGCCTGCGACTTGTCGCCGATATGCCTGAGCGTTTTTCGGGTGTAATGGTGTCTAATACCGGTTTGCCCACTGGCGACCACCCGCCAAGTGATGCTTTCATCAAATGGCGCCGATTCTCACAGGATGTCGCCGTATTTCCCACATCTACGATCATTCAAAACGCCACAACCACTGTTCTAGATGAGGCGACGCTTGCTGCTTACGACGCCCCTTTTCCAGACGAAAGCTTTAAAGCAGGTGCACGTATGTTCCCTATTCTTGTTCCTACAAGCCCAGACAATGCTGAGGCACAGGCGAATAGACAGGCATGGGAAAAGCTAAAGCAATATAACAAACCTTTTGTTACGGCTTTCGGTGATAGCGACCCTGTCACTAAAGGTGGCGATAAGGTATTTCAAAAGCTCATTCCTGGCAGCAGCGGCATGGCTCATACCCTTGTAGAAAACGGTGGTCACTTTATCCAGGAAGACCAAGGGGAAATGCTAGCCAAATTACTCATTCAATTTATAAACCAAACGCAGCTGAAATAGCCACGTTTCAAAAAACATTAAACAGTTACCAATAGGAGATTACCATGGATGCTCTACTCGACTTTTCAGGGCAAGTTGTATTAATTACCGGCGCAGGCAGTGGCTTTGGCCGCTTGTTATCGCTAGGTCTTGCCAACCGAGGAGCAAAACTCGTTCTTTCAGACATTAACGAAACCGCCCTTGAGGAAACGAAAAAGGATGTAAAAGCACTCACTGATGTCGTGGTGCTAGCGGGTAATATTGCTAGCGAGTCGCTAAATAAGGCGCTGGTTGAAACAGCCATTGAAACCTTTGGCAAACTGGATATAGCCGTAAATAATGCAGGCATAGCGCATAACCCTGCACCAATTCATCAAATGACAGAGGAAATCATGGACTCGCAGTTCGCTGTGAATGTAAAAGGCGTTATGTTTGGAATGAAGTACCAAATACCCGTTATGCTTGCACAAAAGCAAGGGCACGTTTTAAATGTAAGCTCACTTGCAGGACTAGGTGGAGCCCCCAAAGGCGGTGCTTATGCTGCAGCAAAACACGCGGTTTCGGGGATAACCCGCACAGCCGCGGTGGAATACGGCCGAAAGAATGTTCGCGTTAATGCAATTTGCCCATTCTATAGTCCTACCAATATTTTGAACGTAGACGGGTACAACACCCCTGAAGCGCGCGAGCAACTAGGCATGGGAAGTCCTATGAAACGTCTAGGCGAACCGCAAGAAATCGTTAACACCATGATGCTGATGCTTTCCCCTGGCAACTCTTACATGAACGGGCAAACCATAGCAGTAGATGGTGGTGTTACAGCGTGGTAATTTTTATCTCGCAGTTTCGAAATACATGCAAAGGTATTTTTTGACATACCTTTGTATGACTCATCATGTTTCTCTTTCGTTCTACTTTAGGTGTAATGAAGAGGAACAAACAAAATCGATGAATGAGGCGAGTGCAACCGCCTCTGCAATCGACCCCCATCAAGTAAAACCCAATAATTTTATTTAGCGATTAAGTTGAACAAAAAGAGAAAAATGTGATGAAAAAGCCAAGTAAAAACATTTTTTTAGCTACTACACTTTGTATAACCTATTCGTTGATTAACGTTAGTATTGCGCAAGAAGCCCAATCTACGCTTGTAAATATGAAGGAAGTGCCTTCTTCCCAACTATTAAAGAAGCAACGTCAAAATAAACCGCTAGCACTAAGCACAGTAAAGCGCGGTACTGATGTTTCGCTTCAAACCACCAAACAATCCAAAAGCCAATACCTTATTCATAGCGCACTGCCAAGTCACCGCTTCAGCGCTAAGTAATTTTTAGGCGAGTACTCGTCTATCAGGTTAATCCTTTATTTAAAGCCATTCTTTGCGTTTACTATTCTTTTTTACTCTATCGCACACGCAGCAATAGTATTCTACGAATCAAATATTTATACCAATCAGCATAGACAAGTGCTAACCGACGACATAGCGCTTTTGAAAAAGCAACGCCCTCGTAATGACATTAGCGACATATGAGTTAATTATGTTAATTGTGAATAGCGCGACACCTATTTGAAAACTATCTTCAAGATTACCACAGGTAGAAGAAGTCACAGGAAAGAGGTGAACATGCTTTTAAAACCAAAACACATCGCGTTATTGTTCACGCTGGCAATTGCAGTATCTGCAATGGGATAAGCACGAAGGCGTTTCAACATGGAAACGCCCTTCGAAAGCGATCTTAGGTCGCAGTTTTTCTTGCTAGACGTGACGTAGGATTCTTTAGGTTAACGTTTAAAAAACTCAAAGCTTAGCGGATACACCCACAACTCCCCTTTGTTCGCTTTGACTGCTGCCACAATAGCAAAGACGATGTTCATCAATCCAAGAGCGATGAAGCCTAGCGCTCCTATGATAATCAGCGTCAAGACAAAACAAATAACAGAGTAAATGAGCAAGCTTATTAACCAATTCGCTGTCACCCTGCCGTGCTGATTGATGTCTTCGTTTTGATCTTTGTGAGCAATCCATAGCACGATAGCAATATGATACCTAAGCCAGGTATAATGAAACTGGATAACTGAGAAACATGAATGAGTGTACAGTAGCTTCGAGCGTTCAAGCCCCAGTAGAGTGGTTCTTCCGTTGACATAATGGTCCTTTTTATTGCGTTGGTTTGATTTGATAAATATAGGCGTTTTCAGTGTGACCGGCATCAAGCTTAACAGGAACTATGACCCGCTCATATTGCTCACTTTCAAACTCATCCAGCATGGTCCAGTTTTCGGCAAGTTGAGAAGACGTTAGCATCATGCCCTTCACCTCTTCTTTTGCTTTAGTTAGATCAGAAATAACAATTCCTGGAAACCCCATAACTGCTCCCCACCCTTGTTGAACTAAGTGCCCTTCTACCGTACCAGACTGCCACTGGCCACCAATATGAGCGACGATATGGTGATTTGGACAATTAGGAGCAAGGCTTCCGTAAATAAACAACCTTTCTAAATCAGGTGTAGCAGACGTTACATTGTCATTGTTTTGCATTACTTTGACCCATTATTAAAAAACTTTTCGTCAGGTGTTGAGGCAAATTTAAAAACAGGCCCCAACCGTTCGCATTGCTAGTTATAAATTGCCTAAAAAAGCCAGTGCTTTTGTGAGAGTAATATCGAATTTGTTTTACAAAAGCAACACAGCGTTACACAATGCAAGAGCATGTCTATGTGAATGTCGATTCACGTAAAAAACACAATAATTAAAGGACAAAGTATGCTCAATCACAAACGTACTCTGATAGCAGCATTGGTAAGCGTTTCGCTTATGGGGTGTGGCGAAAGTACAACACAGACAGAAACTAAACCACAACTCACTGCACAAGACGCCAAGCAGTTTTTAACACAAGCGCAAAAAGATATTGCAAAAATGCAAGTTCCTGCCGCGCACGCCGAGTGGAGCTACGCCACGAATATCAATTTCGATACAGCAGCAGTCAGTGCTTACTTTAATGAAGTGCTTTCTACCAAGGTTGCAAAGTTAGCTAAAGAAGCGGCGAAATTTAACGATGTAGACGTAGATGCCGACACCCGCAGACAGCTTGATCTACTTAAAAACAGTTTAACAATGCCGCCGCCGGCAGATGCCGAAAAAGCAGAGCGGCTTGCAAAAATTGGTTCTGACTTAAGTGCCATGTACGGCTCTGGTGAGTATTGCAGCGAAGATGGTACGTGCAAAAGCTTGGTTGAAATGAGCTCTGAAATGGCCACCCTACGCGATGCTGACAAGCTACTAGAATATTGGTCAGGCTGGCGTGAAGTATCTAAACCAATGGCAGGACTCTATGCAGAACAAGTATCGCTAGCGAACGAAGGTGCTGCAGAGCTAGGTTTTGAAAACGTCAGCGCCTTGTGGCGTGGAAAGTACGATATGCCAGCAGATGAATTTCCCAAGGAATTGGATCGCTTATGGACGCAAGTAGAGCCTTTCTACGAGTCACTACATTGCCATGTGCGCGCTAAGCTAGGTGAACACTATGGCGAAGACGTAGTACCTCAAGACAAACCAATCCCAGCCCATTTATTAGGTAACATGTGGGCACAGTCGTGGGGGAATATTTACGATATCGTTAAACCTCAGCAAGAAATGAAAGTTCCTGATGTTACAGGCGCATTAGCTGAACAGGGGTATGACGAAATCGCCATGGTTAAACAAGCAGAGTCATTTTTCTCATCGCTTGGCTTTGAAGAACTTCCAGATACCTTTTGGGAACGCTCTATGTTTCAAAAGCCTGAAGGCCGTGACGTTCAGTGTCATGCTTCTGCGTGGGATTTAGATGACAAAGACGATCTTCGTATAAAGATGTGTATTCAAAAGACTGGCGAAGAATTTAACGTTATTCACCACGAATTAGGTCACAACTACTATCAACGCGCTTATAAAGACCAACCACTTCTTTACCGTGGTTCGGCAAACGACGGCTTCCACGAGGCTATTGGCGACACCATCGCTTTATCAATAACACCTAAGTACCTTAAGCAAATCGAGTTAATTGATGAGATCCCAGACGCATCAAACGATATCGGTATGTTAATGCAAGTTGCGTTAGACAAGATTGCCTTCATTCCTTTTGGTCTGATGGTTGACCAATGGCGCTGGAAAGTGATGTCAGGTGAAGTAACACCTGAACAATACAATCAACTATGGTGGGAATTGAGAGAAAAGTATCAGGGTGTGATGGAGCCTGTTGAGCGCAGCGCCGACGCATTTGATCCGGGTGCAAAATATCACGTGCCTGCTAACGTACCTTATACACGCTATTTCCTAGCGCATATCCTTCAATTCCAGTTCCATAAAGCACTGTGTGACATTGCAGGTGATGAGGGCCCGCTTAACCGTTGTTCTATCTACGGCAGTGAAGAAGCCGGTAAAGCACTTAACGAAATGCTAGAGATGGGTATGAGCCAACCTTGGCAAAATGCGTTAGAAACACTGACAGGCTCACCGCAAATGGATGCCAGTACTATCGCTGACTACTTTGCTCCACTAAAAACGTGGTTAGATGAGCAAAATGCTACACGCCAGTGTGGCTGGTAACTATATCCGTTATGATTAGCCACTGGCTAACATAATTAATGCAGTCTAAAAAGCCTCGAATTTCGAGGCTTTTTTGTTGAATTTAAACTTTTGTACCATTGTAAGAACGGTAGATTCGCGTAACGTTAGTGTATAAATTTCATGTGATTTTTGATTATATTATGCGCCCCCTGTTGGTACTTTCGCTTTTCATTTTTTTTGCTTCAACTTGCAGCCTACCTGCATGCGCGCAACCTATTGCCCCAGCGTTTCATTCCTACAATATGGATAGTGGTATCGCCCACGTAACCATTTCAGATATTGCGGAAGATAAGTATGGTTTTCTGTGGTTGGCATCGCAGTCTGGTGTCGATAAATTTGACGGCTATACATTTCGAAACTTCGGCTTGTGGGGAGAAGACAAGTCAACAGGCCTCCAAACCCTGTTCGCCCTTCAGATAGAGGCAAGCTTAGATGGTCAATACCTGTGGGTGGGGACATACAGCGGGCTGAGCCGTATAGATGTTGATACTGAGTCGTTCAAGCACTACACGTTACCGGCGTCAGAGCCTTTCAATAAACAGGTAATTAATAGGATCAAGACCACCCACAATGGCCAGCTTTGGATAGTCTCTGAGCGAAACCTTTACACATACTCTCCAGAATCAGACAGTGTAGAACTGGTTAGCTACCTTCCCAGTACCACCAGTACGCTGACAGACATAGAGCTTATCGGTAACACGCTTTATGTCACTTCCACCTCGGGCCTTTATAAACTTGACCCGTTTAAGAGGTCACTTGAGTTAGTGGCTTTTGAAAACACGAACTTTACTCGACTGGTGGCAGCAGAGAAATCTCGATTCTGGTTGGGTACCGCTACCCGCGGCGCATGTTTGTTCAACCCCGACGACCAAAGCACCACCATCGACAAAGGATGTACTTCTGAAACTCACGGATTATCTGATAACTACGTTACAGACATCTTATTAAAGGACAACGGTGATATATGGGTTTCTACTCAGCGTGGGCTGAATATTTTAACGTCACATAACCCTAACTCTGTGCTGCGTGCACCGATTAACGAGAAAGATGCGGCCAAAGAGAGAATTTCAAGCCTTTATCAAACGAAAGCTGGGCTGGTTGTCGTTGGCACCACAGACGATGGGTTTGCGATTAGTAACCCTCTGCTTAGCAACTTCTACTCTCAGGAAATAGGCGAAGGACGTATAATCTCCTCTTTATCGAATTACAAAGATAACCAAGTATGGGTAGCGAACGAAAAGGGCCTTTGGCTTTACGACACGATAAGTAAAACTCAAGAAGGCCCATTTACTTCCAATGGTGCATTGGCGAGTAGCGAAGACACTAACGATAAGCTGTTGAGCGTGTTTTATCACACAAAGAGCGATGTCTTATGGGTAACCACACGCACAGGCCTTGCCAAACTGAACCCTCAGACCAGAAACCTAGAATTTGTTGCGCTGAATGGTAAGTCGGGTTACAGCATTAATATCGATGATGACGGAGACATTTGGTATGGCGGCTACAGCGATGGGCTATTTGTATATCGCCCGTCAGAAGATAGGGTAATAAAGCAATGGCCATTGTCGCTGACAACGAGAATTGTTTTGGACGACAATGAAAACGCGTGGTTAAGTACGGTATCCGGGTTATTTGTTGCGAATAAACTGACTGGAGACTTAACCAGCATCAGTGAGTTTACTGACAAGATTTCAGATCAAACTGTAGTGACGTGGATTTCTCAGTCAAAACGCGGTGGTTATTGGATTGGAACTCAAGCAGCTGGACTCTTCTTTATGTCTAAAGAAGGCAGTGATTTATCAACGATTAAAGTGACACAAATTAAGCCTGAAAGTCGATTGAGCAATGTATCCATCGGGGCAATTGTTGAAGATGATGAATATGGGCTTTGGATCTCTACAATTAAAGGGATTGCGTATTTAGCACCTGACTTGTCTACCCTTTCTTATTTCGGTGCAGAAAACGGCGCACTGTCCTCGGGTTACTATATTGGCTCTGTCACTGTAACTGAAAATAACACAATATTGTTTGGTGGAACGGAAGGCGTAACACAATTTACTCCTTCACACGTGGCAAATGTACAGTGGTCACCTGAAGTGCACCTCACAAACGTTGAAACGGTGAGTAGGAACGAGCAAAACGGGACAACCTATCAGCAAAGACAGCGCCTAGACGAGGTAATCGAACTTAAAGATAACGATATTGCGCTCACTATTGAATTTGCCGCCACTGATTATATGAATGCAAACGAACTTAGGTATGCCTATAAGCTCGCAGACTTTGAGAACAGCTGGCGCTTTACTGATTACAAGACAAGAACGGCCACCTACACCAACTTGGACCCAGGACGCTACCGCTTCACTGTTAGAGCTATAAATCAAGAGAATGAATGGAGCAGCAATGCAGCGCAACTTGAAATAGTTGTAGTTCCACCGTGGTGGGATAAGCCTATATGGCGTGTGACAATTACCCTGCTAGGCATGCTGTTGATTTCATCGATGGTGTGGCTGAGGATAGCGTCGTTGAAAAAGCGCTCCGCTGAACTCGCACTAAAAGTTGAGGAAAAAACCCGAGACCTAGAAGCGGTCGTAGAAAAGTTAACGCAGCTTTCAACTGAGGACGCATTGACGGGTCTCAAAAATCGTCGCTACTTTATACAAAGAGCCAAGGCAGCATGGCAAAATTATAAACGCCATAATCATACTTTCTCCTTGCTAATTGTTGATATTGATTTCTTTAAGCGTATTAACGATGAATACGGTCATCATGTGGGTGACACAGTACTGGTCAAAATCGCTCGGATCCTGGAAGATAGTTTAAGAGAAAGTGACGTTATTGCGCGATGGGGCGGTGAGGAATTTCTTATATTGCTGCCTTCATTAAAGGTTCAAGAAGCATTTTGGGTGGCAGAAAAGCTACGTAAAGCTGTCGCTGATTACGAAATCGATGCTCCCCCCTACTCGGTATCAGCTACCATAACCTGCGGTGTAGCAGATATACGAGATTACGATAGCGTCGAGGCTTGCATTCACGCTATCGATAAAAAGCTATATGCCGGAAAAGAATCAGGCCGAAATGCGGTGATAAAATAGCCGCCAGCCGATCATCATACCTATTAGTTTCTCCCCCCATTGCATTACCGTTTAAACGGCAATGCATGCAGGCAAACGTTTTGTCATGCATTTTATCGCAGTAATTGATCGCTTTCCTTTTTACCCGCCTATGTATTGTGAATTCTTAAGTAGCTTAAGATGAGCGAAATCACCCACAAGGAGGATGAAAACATGGCAAATGTATTAGTAATCGGCGCATCAGGCCAAATTGGTAAGCAAGCAACAGTGAAATTGTTGGATGCCGGTCACAAAGTCGTAGCGCCAGTAAGAAGCCCAGACAAACTGTCAGATATCCAAAATGCCAACCTCACAGTGGTTGAGCAGGATTTAGAAAAAGATTTTTCAGCACACTTTGAAGGTGTGGACGTTGCGGTATTCACAGCAGGTTCAGGCGGTAGCACCGGCGCAGATAAAACACTTATGATTGATCTTTGGGCGGCCCGCAACGCGGTTAACTATGCAAAAGCGGCGGGTACACCCAAATTTGTTATGGTTAGTTCTATTGGTGCAGACGATCCTGACGCCGTGGAGTCAGCAATAAAACCATATTTGGTTGCCAAACACATGGCCGACGAGCATTTAATTAATAGCGGCTTACATCACGTAATACTTCGACCTGGCACTTTATTAAATGAACCGGGCACGCATTTAGTACGAACCGATATGCCAAGCAATAGGGACGATGCTGTAATACCAAGAGAAGATGTAGCGACAGCTATTGTCGAAAGCGTTGCAAGAGAAAGTAATGCTGACTTGATCACCTATTTATTTAAAGGTGATACACCAATTTCCCATATTTTCTAGGTGAGCGACTTTTCTAGGTGATCGGCGCCCTCTCATTTGCCAATGCGTTATCGCGTCTATTCAAGCTAGAGAGGGCTTACTTTTTGCTTAGGTCGCCGGTTTGTATGCCGCTGACTTAGGTGGTGCCCAGAATAGGCAGTATCATGCACTCAATATGTGCCTACTTAGAGACTAGAGGTGGTTACCTACGGTATCAATGACTGGCTAACCCAGTTGCCATTTCCGTCTTTTTGATGCCACTCTCGACTTTGAGGGTTACCTCTCAAATTCAGGTAATCTACGCTATCAATAGCTAGCATGATCACGCAAAAGTGAGGTGGAACTACACTAAAATCCCCTTCAACCTGTAGTGCCGAACCATCGTTTCTTGGCGTGCCGGGCTCGCCCCACAAAAACTGCTTTTTGCCTGCATCTGACAATTTATTCCAGTGCTGAGTAACTAAGTCAGCATCTTGATGTAACGTTTTTATTGTTGCAGTACAAGAGAAGCGATATTGCTCCCTGGTTTTAGAAAAATACCAACAAACCTGCGAGTGAGGATTCTGGCCAAGCTGGTCATATTTATCTGAGCGGGTGTCAGAAATAACCACCAGTTGGTTGTCGTCGGTGATCCCTCTAAAAACCACGGTACGGCAGTACGGTACACCACTACCGTCCACAGTAGCTAACTGAAAGTAACGACTTTCTGGCATACTGCGAGTTTGGTGAAGACTCTTTGTCAACCCTTGTCGCCACTGGGGCATAACCACCTCCGAGAGTAAAATCGCCTATACTTACCGCTACGCGGCTTTCTTCTTCGCAGCTAAAGAAAACAGCGTGTAGAAGTTTTGCGTGGTAATTTCAGCTAATTCTTTTACCGTCACGCCTTTAAGCTCAGCAATAAATTCAGCCACTTCTACCACGTAACCTGGCTGGTTTTGTTTACCTCGATGAGGAACTGGCGCAAGCCATGGTGAGTCAGTTTCAATAAGTAGTCGCTCTAAAGGGATCGCTTTTACCACTTCACGCAATTCATCTGCTGAATTAAAGGTTACGATGCCTGAAATAGAGATATAGAAGTCCATCTCTATTGCTGCCAGCGCCATGTCTAATGACTCAGTAAAGCAATGCAAAACACCTTTAGTGTGCGCAGCTTTGTGTTGGCGGAGTAAGTTAATGGTGTCTTCCCGTGCATCCCGCGTATGAATAATTAACGGCTTTTTAGTTTCGTTAGCTACTTTGATGTGGTCGACGAAAGACGTTAGCTGGACTTCTTTACTTTCCGGACTATAAAAATAGTCCAGCCCAGTTTCGCCAATGGCTACCACTTCTTCACGCTGCGCCTTCTCTAACAGTTCTTCATAGCTACACGCTTCATCTTGATGTAGTGGGTGCACACCACAAGATACTGATACATCTTCAAACTGACTTACAGCTGCTAACATGCTGTCGTAATCACCAACAGATACGCACACACAAAGGAAGTGTTCAACACCTCGGGTTCTTGCGAAATTTAAGGTTTCAGCCAGCTCTTCTGGCCCTTGCTTAAGTCGGTCTAAGTGACAATGAGAATCTACGAACAAACTACACCTGTTTTAAAAAATTGCTGTCAGACAAAAGGGCTTCGACAAGCCAGCGTTTGCCTATTAACGTTGAAATTGCTTTAGTAACCCAAAAAGTACCATTGATTTGTTTACACCTGCGTGCTGCAGCGTTCTTACCGCATCAACACACGCTTCATAGCGTTTAAAATCAACAGCCTGTTGACGTTTTATGTAATCGTCATGGGCCATCTGTTGACACCACAATGCGATTTGAGGCGCATTGTCCTGCCACTTATTCGCAAGCGTTTGTACTTGCAAATTTGCATCGCCTGCTAAGAGCGCTTGCATACCATCGCTAAAATTGCGATAGCTAATGTCTTCTTCACCACTGAGCGCTTCTTCCACGCGAAGGGGCGCATAGCCATAAGCTGCCAGTAACGCTTCGCTTGCATCTTCTACGCCCTTGGCGTTTAAGTAGTTCAAACTCTCTGATACTGATGGAAGCGATAGTATCTGCCGTTCACATCGACTTAATATGGTCGGCATAATTTTATTGATACTGTCAGTGATCAGCAGCAAGAAGGTATTATTTGTGGGTTCTTCTAAGGTTTTCAACAGTGCATTAGCCGCCGCTTCCGTCATGGTATCGGCACGGGGAATCAACAACACTTTATTGCCCCCCATTTGCGCAGTACCTGATAGCTTGCCAATGCCCTCGCGAATTTTATCCACACCTAACTGCTTTTCACTTTCTAAAACATAAAAGTCTGGGTGGTTTCCAGCTTGCCTCAAATGGCAACTTTGACACTGTTCACATGGCCCATTTATGCTTGGCTGCTTACACAATAGCGCATTGCTTAACCCTAACGCGAGTTGGTATTTTCCAATTCCCTTTGGCCCTGTCAGCAATAAACCATGGTGTAGTTTCTTTGCCATATAGCGCGACAGTAACGTCGAGAACGTTGCAGCAAACCAAGGCAGTACTTGCATTAGCCTTTCTCCTGCTGGCTTTCGTTTCGAGCAATGTTACTGCTTTCGCTACTTGTGTTCGTCACATAGTCATTGATAATCGCAATCACGTTTTGATGAACCTTTTCCATAGGCTGCATTGCACTGACCACGACGATAGATTCATCTTGCTTAGCAAGAGACAAGTATTTAGCACGAGTACGTTCAAAAAAGGCAAGCCCCGCTTGCTCAATACGGTCAAGCTCCCCTCGCCCACGGGCGCGCTCTAGTCCGACAGCTGGCTCGACATCCAGGTATAAGATTAGATCAGGCTTAAATCCTTTAAGCGCGATGTTGCTGATGGCCGTCATCGTTTTTTCACTGACGCCTCGACCACCACCTTGATAAGCTTGAGATGATAAATCGTGTCTGTCACCTACTACCCACGCACCAGCATCAAGTGAAGGTAAGATTTTATTGGTCAGTAATTGCACACGAGCCGCATACATAAGAAGTAGTTCAGTCTCCTCACTAACGGTCTCATCCCAGTCGTGTTTTACACATTCTCGAATAGCTTCAGCCATAGGTGTGCCGCCCGGCTCACGAGTTTGCTCAACGCGCTTTCCCGCATTTTTTAATGCTTGAACAATTAGCCCTATCACTGAGCTTTTTCCTGCCCCTTCTAGGCCCTCAACTACAATAAATTTTCCGCGCATTACTTTTTAAACTCTGTTTTTTGTTTAGCTATAACGTACTGGATTTCTTTACCCGTACGGTTATCGTTTTAACTGATATTTTCGCACAGCTGCATTGTGATCATCTAGCGTGGTAGAAAATTGATGGCTGCCATCGCCCTTCGCAACAAAATATAGTGCATCCGTTGTCAGCGGATGCAGCGCAGCGTGAATGGCTGCCTTGCCTGCCATCGCTATAGGTGTAGGTGGGAGCCCTTTAATAACATAGGTATTGTAAGGCGTTGCTGTTCGCAAGTGCTTACGGGTAATGTTTCCGTCAAACGTAGGACCGATACCATAAATCACGGTGGGATCAGTTTGAAGACGCATATTTCTGTTTAGCCTATTGACGAAAACGCCTGAAATCATGTCACGTTCCGCAGGCACAGCCGTTTCTTTTTCAATGATACTTGCCAAGATAAGAGCCTCGTAAGGTGTGGCTAACGGCAGTTCGGCATCCCGTAACTCCCATTCGCTAGAGACAAAGTCAATTAGCGCGCGGTGTGCTCTTTTCAATACCTCGCTTGCGGTTGTGCCTTTGGTAAAGAAATACGTATCAGCCAAATATACGCCCTCTGTCTGCGAAACATTTTCGCAACACCAATCTACGCCATTATCCTGAGTGAGCTGGTTTAATTTCCTGTCGTTTAAATCAAACACCAAATCTGTGTTTTGTTTAAGCGCCTCAAGCCACTGTGCAAGGGTTAGCCCTTCGACTAAACTCACTGCGAAGAGATGCTCATCGCCCTCAGTAAACAAGGTAAACACATCTACTAGTGACTGCCCTGGGCGCAGCATGTAGGTGCCAGACTTAACAGACGTACTGCCTGCAAAGAATTTGAGCCACACCTTAGCAACAAAGGGCGACACATCGGTCATGCCTATTTTACGCAAGTGTTTCACGGTACGATAAGCGTTACTGCCGCTCTCTATCGTAAATAAGGTTTCACTTTTTAATGCTAGTTCATCGGTAACCTTGCTCGAGACATACATTACGCCAGAGGCTGCCCCAACAACGGCAAGCATGAAAAGAGATAATAAAATGACAATTACCCGCTTCATGCTTGAACTTCCCCTTTCTTCATTGCTTTACATTCCATTTTATTTCTTTTTACTACTAATATGGTGAAGCTCGTAAAACGTTGACGAACCCCGTTGTGAGAAGTGCGTTTTAGTTAATTTTGAAGCGCAGTCTGAAGCCGTGTCTTTAGCGCTACAATCGCATCGCTTCTTACATCAAAATCGACATAAGAGAAATCCGGCATTTGTATTTTCTGTACCGGCATTACGCCCATTAGTGCATTGGTAATTACCACTGCACTCGCTTTTCGCAAATAAGAAAGGTCATATTCCCCCACGTGAAGCGAACAATTGTCGTTTAACAGCGAATCAATAAGACACTGCCTGACTACGCCATTGACACCGCTTCC
>Ga0114932_10002905_pt1 | contig 17396 bp, 19 predicted proteins | sample 2SBtaG_2_FD_87286 | JGI IMG/M metagenome (GOLD analysis project Ga0114932, IMG submission 87286) | Deep subsurface microbial communities from Kolumbo volcano to uncover new lineages of life (NeLLi) - 2SBTROV12_ACTIVE470 metaG | ecosystem: Environmental > Aquatic > Marine > Volcanic ... | reverse complement strand
GTGGTCACGCCGTGGGACACGCTGTTGGTGTCGGCCCCTGGAGGGGACAGCATCTACGAGGTCGATGCGGGCGGCACGGCGGTCGAGTGGGCCACGGACGTGCACTCCCCCAACGGCATGGTCTTCAACGGCGACGCCAGCACCCTGTTCGTCGCCCAGACCTATGACACGCCGAACGTGTTCAAGGCCATCGCCGTGTCCGCGGACGGCGTCGCCGGGGCCGTGACCGAGCTTGTGACCCTCGAGCCTGGCAGCACCCAAGACGGCGTGGCCATCGATGCAAATGGCGATGTCTACGTCGTGCTCAACCTGCCTGGACAGGTCGTGCGCATCACCCCGGCAGGCCAGATGACCGTGGTCGCAAACGGCGTTGATTTCGGCGCCAGCCTGCAGTTTGGCACCGGGCAGTTCAACGAGTGCAGCCTGTACGTGACCAGCTTGTTCACCGACAACCTGTACGAGGTCGGCGCGGGCGTACCGGCGCTCTAGCCCCGGACGACTCGGGTCCCTGTCTAGGTGATTGCGTGAAAGTTGGCCTGCAATGACGGTTTGTCAATCGACGAGAGCGGTGTCCCGAGTCGTCCGGGATCCGGGCAGCGGTGCCGAAATATGGAGTAGCAGGGCGCTGAAAACCGAGCGGAGCGAGTTTTTCAACGGCCTGCTGGCTACAGCTTCACGCGCAGCGCCACGCCACCACGGTCGATGCTGCCGTTGTAGGTGCCGTTCATCTGCGGCAGGCGAAAGCCGTCGGGGGCTTGGTTGTCATTGTCGAGGGTGACCCGGTAGGCGCTGTTGTCGACCACGCGTGTCTGCTGGAAGTAGTGGGAGTACGACCCCGCCAGCGACACCGAGTCCGACAGCTTTACCTCGGCCAGTACCGCGGTGACGACGGTGTCGGTGTCGAAGTTGTTCGGGCTGATCATCTGGGTGGGGATGGCGTGCCGGTCGTAGGTCAGCCGTGTGCCGATGGTCCATTCGTCTGAGACTCGGCCGCGAATATCTGCGGCCACCCAGTAGGTGTCGACCAGCCCCCGAGCCATGCTCAGGTCTTGGCCCAAGAGGTTCGCGGTCGCCTCGCGGTCTTCTTCGCGGTTCAGGGCGACCCCGTTGGGATCGACACGGGTGGTGATCTCGACGCTGCTGTAGTTCGACCACATGCTGTAGCCGCCAAAGCCCTCGATCGAGAGCTGGTCGGCGTCGCCGGTGGGCGTGATGCGCAAAAAACCCACGATGCGGTGCGGCAGGCTGTAGCGAACTTGGGTGATGGCGGGAATCTCGGTGTCGCAGATGCCCGTGAGCTGACTGCCGAAGCGCCCGTAGATGTCGTCATCGGGCGGGCAGCCGAAGTTGAGCGTGGCCAGGCCGTTGTTGGTGATCTTGGCCCCATGCACATACGAGCCGCCAACGGACACGAACTCGTTGGCAGCCAGAGCCACACCGACCGTGAAGCTGGCCGAGATGCCGCGCAGGTCCAGGTCGATGCGAGCGGAGTAGTCGGCGTCCTCGAGCTGGCTGTCGTCGTACAGGCCGCACTGTCCTTGATCGCACAGCTCATCGTCGAGGGCTGTGAGCACCTCTTTGTTGGTGCTTGCCTGATAGAAGCTGCCGATGCCGTGCACGGCTCCTCCGACAGTCAGCCCGCCGGTTCGGAATGCGACACCGGGAGCCACATAGACGTTGGTGATGCTGCCCGAGCGCACCGCGTAGCTGGCGGGGCCCTCGTCCATGGTGCTGCCACCGGAGCGTCCGTATGGGGCAAACACCGCCAGCCCGACCCCCAGGCCTTCGACGCCCAGGTCTGTGCTGAATCCGCCGAAGGGCACCACGCCACCACCGGCGAGCACGTCCAGGCCGCCGTTGTAGGGGTCGTCGCGGTCGACGGTGACGTAGCCCGAGGCCGGCGCCACCTCGATGGTGATCTGAGTGCCCTCTTCATAGGCCAGCCCGGCGGGGTTGAACCAGACCGCTGCCGGTCCGCCCATTCCCGGACTGCCCCAGGGTCCCGCGACCTCGATCAGATCGAGGCCGCCAGCTTGGGCCAGGGAACAGAGCAACAGCAGCATGCGCGGGAGTCTACCCGTGCGATGGCCTGCTTGTGGAGGCATAGTCACCGCCGCCCGCCTGGGTTCTGCTGCGGCCGCTGGCGAGATTCTCATCAGCGATGACAGCTGCACAGAGGGAATGGAGGTCGCTGCGGACTGCGAGTGCCGGTCCCTGGAGCTCCGAGGACGGGCTGAGCCCCTCGGCGTAAAGGTGCTGCGCATCGGGCCCTAGTGGGGTGAGTCCGAAGTTCGCCTGCATAGCGACAAGGAGGGGCGAGCTTCGTCTCGCCCTCGATCCGCTCGGCAGCGGGAACCGGCGAGACGAAGCTCGCCGCTCCTTGTCATGATTCGTTCGCCATTGCTCGGGATCTGCACATCACCGCCCCGAGCACTGCAATCGAGGCCGCTACAAATAGGGTGGAGGTGCTTGTGCATCGATGGTTCCGCTACGTCCTGATTCATTGGCCCCAGCTGCTGGTGCTGCCTGGAATGGCTGCCATCGGCGTCACCTTCCTGCACGAGGCCGCCCATGCACTGATGGCGCTGGCGCTTGGTGGCAGCGTGAGTGGACTGCAGATCGTGCCAGGCAACGGGGTGCTGGGTCAGGTCCACACCCGCCTGCCTCCGAGCGCGCCCTGGTTCGGCAATGCCTTGGTCACGGTCGCCCCCTACCTGATGTGGGCGGGGCTCATTGCGATTGTGACTGCGATTGCGCTGCTGCCACGCCAGCGGCTGCATCCGTACCTGGGCAGCACCCTGTGGCTGTGGGGATTTGTGGTGCCGCTCGGTGACATCGCCTGGAACTTGGGCAGCGGCGACCTGTACCTGCGTGGCCCGGACGGCGACCTGCTGGTGGCCATCGGGCTGGTCCTGATTGCCATGACCTGGACGGTTGGCTTCCCGGTCCAGCGCTCTCTTTATAAGGAGGACGGTCTGGGCCTCGGGGCCTATGTGGCCGGTTCGGCGGTCTTGGGCACCCTGTGGCTGATCGTCGCCTAGCAGGCCGTTGCCGACTCATCACTCGATGCTCATTTCTAGGGTCGTGTGGCGACCGGCAGCATCGCGGTCGATCTCGATGTCCAGCAGGTCGATGCCTTGCAGCTGCGGCACCGGAACGATGATGTCGCTGAACACACTCATCACGCTCTCGATGGGCACCGCCACCTCGAGCATGCGGGTCATGGCCTCGTTGTCGACAGCGCCCCAGTCGTTGTAGCGGGTGCCGAGCGAGACGTCGGCGTCGCCGAGTGCCAACACCACATCCTCTTCGAGCACGCCCAAGTCGACCGGGCTGGTGACCGCCGCGGCGATCTCAATGGTCTGGCCAAAGCCGCCCTCGGGGGTGTCGAGGCGAACGCCGAGCTCTCCAATCATCGCCTGCACATTGCCTTCACGCTCGACCACGACGGGTGGAAGCGCTGGATCGACGTGCACGGTGCCGTCTCCAATCATCGCCAGAGAGCCATCCACATCTTGTGCAGCAAGCGCATCGGTATCGAGCTCGAAGACCAAGCCGTCGGCCTGCCACGCACGGAACAACAGCAGGTTCACCAGATCGTCTGACAGACCCACGCTGACATCCGAGCTTCGCGAGAGCGTCGGCGCCCCGGCCCCGGTCAGGTAGCCGGGGGTTCCGGCGTCGCCGGTGGTGGGCGCCTCGATGTCCAGGTCCAGGCCAATCACCACACCGTCGTTGTCGATGTCGACTCGTCCCCACTCGGCGGCAATGTCGACCGGCACGCCGATGATGTTCAGCGGGAAGTTGAGGTCGAGGGTGTCGAGCTGAGTCTGAATCAACCCTGGAACCTGGTTGGTGATCATGGTCGGCAGCATGGTCTCGAGCGCGCCCTCGAGGGCCCCGGTGATGAGTCCGGAGTCCAGCTCGAGCGGCAGTCCCTCGCTCTCGGTCTGCATGCCGATGACTGTCGCGTCCGCGGAGCTCACCTGCACCACCGGTTTGCCAGAGACGGCGCTGATCAGGACGTCAGCGGTGATCTCGACGCTGGTTGCCGTGGCATGGACCGTGGCGTCGAAGGGCTCGAAGAAGACCCCGCCGGTGACCGACAGATCGGCGACCACGTTGGGCACGGTGCCGAAGACACGCAGGGCTCCGGTCGTCGGGTCCCCCATCAGCTGAACGTCGTCGAACTCCAGGTTGGTCAGGTTGGCGTTCACGTTGAGAATGCCGATGTTCTGCTCATAGACCGGGTTCATGGCCATCGCGCTGGCTTCGAGGGTGCTCGCGTCGATGGCTAGCTCCGCCGACTCGACGATGCGATTGAGTGCGGGCTGGTTCAGGCGAACGACCGCCCCGTCCGAGACCATTTGGTCGGGATCTCCGAACTGTCCGGCCAGCACGGACTGGCGGATGAAGCGCTCATCGCCGTCTGCATCGGTGCCCAGCAGCTCCATCGAGGTGACTCCGGGCAGCAGCTGAAGCGTGTGCGCGTACGAGCCGTCTGCCGAGACCGCCACCGCCTCGCCGTTGAGGAGCACCGTGTCGTAGCCAATCGCTGTGCCCTCGACCGTGACTGCGCCCGCATCGACGTAGGAACCCGCCGCAGGGCTGGCCATGGTCAGCTCGGGATCGAGCTCCTGAACATCCGGGGGAACGTAGGGCGTGGGCTGAAACAGACAGCCTGTGAGCAGGACCAGAAGCATGGGCAGGGAATCGTGTCCTTGGGTCGTCGGCAGCCGAACCGGTGGACTCTGGAACAAGGAGCAAGAACAGTGCCGAACCGAACGCGTGAAAACCCAGGGTTGACCGTGAGACTGGGATCGTTTTGTCGCGGTGGACTGACCGGTGGGGCGTGTGTACCCTCCCGGTCCCATGCAAGAAGTGGCGAGCTTCGTCTCGCCCGGAGGACTCATGAGCAAGACCCCCGGCCCGAGCGGCTTCAGTTTTTTCAGCACCGCCGAAGACGTGACCGAAGGCCTCGATCTCACGGGCAAAACCTACCTAATTACTGGTTCTAACTCCGGAATTGGCCACGAGACCATGCGGGTGTTGGCCATGCGAGGTGCGCACATCATCGCGGCCGCACGCACTGAAGAAAAGGCGATTGGGGCCCTGTCGGCGATTGGCCATGACGGCACACCTCTGGCCTGTGAGCTGTCCGAGCCGTCCCATGTGCGCGCGGCGGTTCAGGCGGTCAAGGAAGGCGGGCGCACCCTCGATGGAATCATCGCCAATGCGGGCATCATGGCTCTGCCAGAGCTGAACCTGAAGCATGGCTACGAGCTGCAGTTCCTCACCAATCACATCGGCCACTTCATTCTGGTCAATGGCCTGGTCGACCAGCTCGCGCCGAATGGCCGGGTGGTCATGCTGTCGAGCGGCGCCCACCGAATTGCCCCCGAGGCCGGTATCGAGTTCGACAACTTCGATGGCAGCCAGCACTACAAGGCGTGGACCGCCTATGGCCAGTCCAAGATGGCCAACATCCTGTTCGCAAACGCCCTTGCCAAGCGGTTCGAAGGCAGTGGCCGAACGGCGAATTCCGTGCACCCAGGGGTCATCCAGACCAACCTGATGCGCTACCGCGATGACTACGACGCGGTCTATGAGCGCATTGGGCACGACAACCTCAAGACGATGGGCCAAGGGGCAGCCACTCAGACCTACGTCGCCACCCATCCCAGCTTGGCCAAGGTCAGCGGCACCTATTTTGCGGACAGCAACGTCAAGGGCACCCGCGCGCCGGCCCAGGACGCCGAGCTTGCCGAGAAGCTCTGGCAGTGGACCGAGGCGGCGGTCGCGAAGCTTTAGTCCGCGGCCGGCCACATCGTCGTAGACTCCTGGCCAGACTAGGAGTTCACCATGCGCGCCTCCCACATCTTGCTCGAGCACGCCATGCGGTGGCCGCCGGACAAGCAGAAGCACCCTCGCTCTCAGTCCGCCGCCGAGCTGTTGATGGATGAGATCAAGCAGCGCATCCAAGATGGCGAGTCGTTCTATGACCTCGCCCAGATGTACTCGGACTGCCCCAGCAAGGCTGACGGTGGCGATCTAGGCCGCTTTTCCTTCGACCAAATGACCAAGGCCTTTAGTGAAGCGGCGTTCGCCCTCGAGGTCGGGCAGCTGTCCCACACCGTGCACACCGAGTTCGGCGTGCACCTGATCAAGCGCACCGAGTAGCGGGACGAACGGTCATTTCGTGGGCGAGTGATCTCGGGTAGGCTAGGGCAGGTGGTACCTCGGAGTAGACATGTCCCCTGACGAACTCACCGATGACGAAGCGCTGGCACTGATTTGCTTGGCCCGCGCGCTCGCTGCAGCGGACGGCGTCGTCTCGGATGAAGAGACTAAAGAGATCGGAGAGATTGGTCTGGACCTGGGCGAAGGGCGCTACGATGCGCTCTCAACCAAGGCAGATGGCGAACCGACCGGCCTCGATCACGCGTTGTCTCTGGCCGATTCGGTCGAGCGGCCCCGGGCCCGCGACCTCATGCTGACGATGCTGGGCGACCTGGCGAATTCCGATGGAATTGCCGATGAAGAAAAAGCCATCATCGACGCGCTCAAGGGTCGCTGGAGCTGAACGAGCGCCCATTTGGGCCGTTCAACTCAGGTCGCGCTGCACGTCCGACGTCATGTGCAGGACCACCAGTATCCCTCCGAAGATCGAACAGGACATCGCATAGAGCGCCGATATCGCGAGGCTGGGCCCGTACAGGCCTGGCGTGTTGCCGTCCATCTTGATGCCCAAGGCGATCTGAGCGGCTCCGAGCGCTCCCCAAAAGACAGTGCCCAACAGGTAGAGCAGCACCGAACTCTCACCGACAGCCAGCAGCGGAATCATCATCAGCATGCTGAAGCCGGCCCCAATCAGGGCCATGCCGCCCAGAGCGAAGTGCATGAAGCGCACGACCTTGGTGGTGTCGGCGACCACTGCGGGTCGGGTGTCAGCCCGAGATGACGGCCACTGTGGGGGCGGCGGGGCGGACGGGGCCCGAATGACGTCCTCTTTGAGCAGCGCATTTCGCATGGACGCGAACTCCTCAGCGCTGATGGCTCCCGCCTCTTTGAGTTCCCTCAGGTCTGCAATCTTGTCGGTGGTGGTCTCGCCCATAGACAGCGATCATACAAGCAGAGAGCTAGAAACGGGCACCCAGTGCAAGGCCATCGCGTGCGGGCATGAGCTGAACTGCAGTGGGACCCGCCGGTTTCTTGCGGAAGTGGGCCAGTGGGATGAGTACACCGGCGGCCGTGCCCAGCATCCAGCCGCTGATGACGTCCGATGGATGGTGTGCCGAGGCACGCACCCGTGAGATGCCGACGGTGGTGCTGACGACGAGGGGGATGGCAAACCACAGGAACTGGATGGGACGGCGCTCTGGCAACGACAGCATGGCCATCGTCGTCACTGACCACACGGCTGCGGACACCACCGACGTGTGCCCAGATGGCCAGGACAGCTGGGCGTCATGGCCTGTGATCAGCACCTGTCCGTCGACTTCTTCGTAGTGATCTTCGAAGAGCCCAGGGGCATGTTCTTCGATCACCGCAGTCGACAGGTGGGTATAGGGCCGGGCCCGCCCGCCGACGAGCTTGGTCACGTTCGTCAGAGCGAGATTGATCGTCCAGGCTTGGGAGAGGATTGCCGCCCGGAACAAATAGCGCTTGTTGGCGCCGCTTTCGCTCGGGCCAATCGCCACAGGCAGAAACATTCCCACCGAGCCGAGTGCGGTGCCGTACAGCCACACGTCGCCCCACGACTTCCAGTTGCTGTCCAAGCTCAGGGTCATGCGGAACGGACCCCAGTCGTCGATGCGATCCCCGAGCTGTAGAGAGCCGGGCTGCAGTGGATCGACTGTGCCCGATGGCCAGTTCAGCGCCAATGGCAATACCACGAACCAAGCGCCTGCAGTGGCCACTGGGTCGATTGGGCTCCACTGCAGGGTGCGGCCCTCGTCGTCCCACTCTCCGCCCACGGACAACGGGATCGGTCGGTCGGCGCCGTAGGCCGCGGGTGCGGCCAGCAGGCTGCCGATCAAGAGCAGCAGGGGGAGGTTCTCGACGTGCATCGTTCTCCCTCGTATGCTGCCGGCACCATGACCACCATCGGTGTGCTGCTCCCACTTCCCCCAGGCGGACCTCCGCTGTCTCCCGGCGATTCTCCGCTCGGACAGGCAGCGGCACAGCTGTCCAGGGAAGGCGTGCGCGTCGTGTTCGGCAGCAAGCTCGAGAATGGCAGCATCTTCGGCTTTCAAGCTCGCGAGTTGTCATGGGTGCCGGTCCAGACTCGCATCAAGGGGCTGTACGACAACTGGCCCAGCTACATCCAGCAAGACGCCTGGCGTCGCATGCTCGCCCAGGCTGGCGAAAAGACGCACATCGCCAATCCGGTGGCGTTCACCGAGAGCTGTGGTGACCGGCTGGCCATGCAGCGCATGCTCGAGATGTGTGGGGTGCAGATGACCCCCATTGAGGCCAAGGCCAAGGGCTTCCGGCGGGCCTTGGCAGGCTGGGGCACGGCGTTTCTCAAACCTCGGAACCGAGGGTCCTTCACGCGGGTCCGACACATCAGCTCCGAGGAAGAACTGCCTACACCCGACCAGACTGAACCCATGGTCTTGCAGAAGTCTCATGGCGCCCCATCCGGCTGGGGAGGCATGGTCGTGCGCGCCCTGTGCCAGCGCGAGATCACGGGGGACTGGGTGTTCCCGACCCCGGTGGCCTTTCGAAGCATGGCGGACCATGTGGCTGGCGGCGCCAAGGATGCCGTGGTCGATCCCGCCGAGCGTGCTCTGCCTGCTCAGGCGATGAAGCAGATCGCCAAGCTCTCGCAAGAGACCGTCGATGCGCTCTGTGACGACCACCTGTGCGTCGAGATCGGCATCGACTTCGCCGTCGACCGCTTCTTCAATCCGTGGCCCATCGACATCGAAGCCAAGCCCAAGTGGGGCCTGCTGGCCTTGGCGCGCAAGCAGCCCGACCGCTGGGATGACGAGGTTGTCGCCGCCTATGCCCGCCCCCTTCGCTACCTGGCACAGCAGTGATCTGGCTGTTGGCCCTGCTCATGGGCTGCACCACCGTCGAAGAGGCCGCGGTACAGGACATCGGCAAGGCCCTGTCGGACATTGGGCATCCGATGGCCGAGTTCAAGGCCGCCCGACTCGACTCGACAAGCTCGGGCGGGTGCACGCAGACGCATCCGGCGAGCATGGATGTAGCGGTCGACTACAAGCCCAAGCTCCGCAAGAGCGAGCACACCATGAAGGTGCGCTTTCATGTGCACACCCTGATTCCGTGTGATGTGCGCACCGAAGTGCTCGAGGACAACGGTCCCAAGCCGGTCATCCTCGACAATGCCATGGCGTCACGGGCCATCGGAAACAAGGTCTGCAAGGCACTCGGCGCCACGGCAGTCGAAGACGCCGTCCAAGACGTCGGCGACGCAGTAAACCGCTAGTGGGTCGAGTCCGAAGTCCGGAGCGTTGAACAAGGAGCGGCGAGCTTCGTCTCGCCGACTCACCCCACTAGAACACCACGCAGCTCGTGTCCGCAGGCTCGTTGATGCCGGGACTTAGGTCGATGGCGTGGGCCGCGGCGACGTCTCCAAACCACACAAAGCCGGTCGTGTCGTCTGTGGCCACGCAGGCGGAGTCCGCGTTCACGTCGATGTAGTAGTAGACCGAGTAGCCGTGGGTCTCGGTGATGGCCTCGTCGAAGCTGAAGCTAAAGGCGCCCATCGTGACGACGGCGTTGTCCTCGCCGGTCAGCAGCAGCGTGCCGTCCTGCACGACCTGCACGTAGATGGTCTGGCCGTCATTGGTGTCGTAGCCGGTGCCGTCAAAGGTCAGCGCGAACTTGGCGAGCTCTTCGGTGTCATCGGTGTCTTCGGTGTCGACGAGGGTGTCCGCATCGCCGTTGCAGGCAAGCAAGGGGATGAGGAGGAGTGGGGCAAGTCTTTGCATGAGGTCTCCGGGGTCTTGTGGACTGATACGCACCTGTGGAGGGGTGGTTACCGCGGGCTACGGTTTTCTTTGCGGCCTGGATCAGGCGGGCTCGGACTCGAACCAGTTGAAGAGTGGGTCGAAGGCGTCGCCCCAGTGGGCGTCGGGATCGCGGAAGCGCTCGATCCAGATGTCGGCCTCTTTGACGTCGAGAAGCTCGTCGCGGGCGTTGGCCAGGGCGCGGGCCATCTCGAGCACGGTGCTGTAGCGGCGTTCGAGATCGACAAAGGTACTGCCGAGCACGACCTTGCGCAGGGGCTTGGGCACGTCGTCGAGCAAGCCGCTGCGGTAGTGGGCGAGGTGCAGTCGGTCGGGACGGCGGCGGGTCAGCAACCGGTACAGCAGCACACCCGCGGCAAAGATGTCGGCGGGTGGCCCGACTTGTCCGGCGTCGTCCCATTGTTCGGGGGCGCCATAGCCGGGGGTACCCAATGCTTGGCCGGGAACGGTGGTGAAGGGCACGCTGCCTTCGGGGTGGTGCGCGATGCCGAAGTCCGAGAGGCGCACGGTGCCGTCGGGCCCGACCATGGCGTTGGTGAGCTTGACATCGCGGTGGATCAGGCCGACCGCATGCACGCAGTCGAGGGCCATGAGGATCTGAAAGACGGCGCAGACCGACGGCTCAGGCGGACATGCGCCCTTGTCTTTGACGTGGTCACGCAGCGAACCGCCGCTCATGAGGTCCATGGCGTACCAGACAAAACCGTTGTCGTGCCCCCCGGCCAGGGAGTGGACCACGTGCTTGTGACGCACCGTGGACAGGACGCGGGCTTCGGCGAGGAAGCGTTCCTGGGCTTCTTCGGGCACCCGGGCGATCTCGAGCAGCTTCAGCGCGACCTGCCGCTTGTCGCGAAGGTCGTCGGCCAGGAACACGCCACCGTTGGCCGCGGCGCCTAGAGGAGCCAGCAGCTTGAATCGGCCGTCTTTGAATAGGAGGAGATCACCGGACATCGGTACGCGCTCAGAGAAGAGCGCATGCTACTTCAAGTGGTCCCGGTTCCGAGGGTCACTTTCGGTCGCCGCAGCCGATCAGCTCTTCTGGTGCTCTTGCAGCACGTTCGTCGGTGCCATGACCGTGTATGCGAGCCAGGTCAGGAACCCGGTCAGCATGCCGAGGCCGGCGAATGAGACCAGGAAACCGTTGATCGCCTGCAGAAACCAGTAGCTGACCATGATGGCCACACCGGTGCCGACGCGGCCCGTGTAGAGGTGACCAATGCCAAAGAATCCGAAGAAGCCTGGCACGACTTCGAGGCCCACTGCGGTCAGGTTCGTGCCGGTCGTTGCTTTGGACATTTGATCTGCTCCTGCTTTCCCTGACATACGTATAGGCACCAAGTTCCTTGCAGTCGAGCCCATATTGGGGGAGTCATGTGTCGATTCGCTGCCTATCTAGGGCCTGAAATTACTCTGGATGAGCTGATCACCCGGCCGTCTCACAGTCTGATCCACCAGTCTTTCAAGTCTGAGGAGCGCGAAGAGCCCCTCAACGGAGATGGCTTTGGCGTGGCTTGGTATGCCCACGGGGTCAGCACCGAGCCCGGTCGCTACCGCTCGGTCAGCCCGGCCTGGAACAGCCAGAACCTGCAGCACATTGCTCGAGTGACCCGCACCACGTGTACCTTTGCGCACATTCGCGCGGCGTCGCCGGGGCTAGGCGTGACCGAGACCAACTGTCATCCCTTTCTGATGGGCCACCTCGCGTTCATGCACAACGGCTACATCCCGCAGTTTGCGATGGTCCGGCGGGCTCTGCTGCAGCGGTTGAGCGACCAGAGCTTCCACAAGATCTACGGCACCACAGACAGCGAGCACATGTTCGGTGTGTTTGCCGATCACCTGCGCAACGAGGGCAGCTCTGGCATCGTCGAGATGGCCGCAGCTCTGCGGCGGACCCTCGAGGACGTCGACAAGCTGCTCGCCGAGTTCGGTGTCAACGAGGCCAGCCAGCTGAACCTCGCGGTCACCGATGGGCACCGCATGGTCGTCAGTCGCTTCAGCGGCGGGTCGCGAGACGAGCCTCCCAACTCCCTTCACGTGCGCATGGTCGACGTCTCGGTCCTGATCGCATCCGAGGCGCTCATCGTCGAGCCTGGCTGGCGTGATGTGCCCGAAGATCACCTCGTCATCGTCGATAGCGACCGCTCGGTGCACATCGAAGCCCTCTAGCGGGACACCGCTCTCGTCGATTGACAAACCGTCATTGTAGGCCAACTTTCACGCAATCACCGAGACCGGGACCCGAGTCGTCCGGGGCAGCGGCCGCCTTGGCGCAGCCCGCATCAAAAGACCCTTCGGGCCTTTTAAACGGCCTGACAGGTCTGAGGTGGACATGGCGGCATCATACTGACTGGCTCCACGTCGGATACAGCGGCTTGCGGCCCTCGATCAGATCCCTCTGTTCTCCCAGCGCTGTGTACATGAACTCCAGGAACAGGCGGACTCGAGCGGTCGCCCGCAGGTCCTCATGCGTGACCACCCACATGCCCAGGTCCCAGTCGTGGTTTGGCTCCGTCACCCGCTGCAGGCGCGGGTCCTGGTCAGCGACGTAGCAGTTCATGATCGCGACCCCACTGCCGGCCACCGCACTTGCATGCCCGGACACGCCGGTCGAGACCCTCAGCACGATGTTGTTCGGCGAGACGTTGTTCTCGATGAACTGCACCGCGGGGTGTTTGAGCATGGGGTCGCTCCAGCTGATCCAGCGCAGGTCGGTGATGGGCGTGTCTGGCGCCACCGACTGCAGGTATTCACGGGACGCGTAGGGGGCGATGCACATGTTGGCGACGCGCCGGCCGACGAGGTTCTCTTTGGGGCTGTTGGTCAGGCGAATGGCGGCGTCTGCTTCACGAAGCGCCAAATCGACCCGCCGCGTGCCGGGGATGATGTCCAAGGTGATGCCGGAGTGGCCACTGCGGAACCGCTCAAACAGCGGTGCCAGGCCCAGGGTTATCTCTTCGAGGGTCGTGACCCGCACCACGCCGCACGGGGCCTCGTCGATGCCCTGAACCGCCAGCTCCATCTCGGCGACGTTCTCTTCCACGCGCTGCGCATAGACGACCATCTGCTCGCCGGCCTGGGTCGGCACGTAGCCGCTGGCTGTCTTGTCGAAGAGGCGGGTGGCCATCTTCTCTTCGAGGGCAGTGATGCGGCGTGACACCGTCGAATGGGTCACCTGCAGAGAGCTGGCCGCACTGCGGACTGAGCCCTCTCGGGCCAGGGCGAGGAAGTAGCGAAGGTCATCCCAGTCTCGGCTCATGGTGCATTGTTGCACCGAGTTGGGTGCGTCTGACTATTCCTGGGAGCGCACGTAGGTGACGGTCACGAAGGTATCGACCGCCGACAGCACGTTCAGAACACCACATCCGCACCCGAGCAGCATGCTGGGAAACATCCACAGAATGCCGCGGGTGGCCATGGCAGAGCTGGCTTGATCGCCCTCTTCGTCGTCGTCGAAGTCGCCGCTGGCCGCCAACAGGCCCGCTCCAGGCAGAAAGAGCGACAAGCCGACCAGCACCACCATCGACGTCTTGCCGGCTTCTTCGTCAAAGAAGAACATCAGGCAGCCACGCCGGTCTGCACGGCCCACAGGCGTGAATAGAGTCCGCCCAGGGCCACGAGCTCGTCGTGGGTGCCCTTTTCGGCCACGCAGCCGGCATCGAGCACCACGATCTGATCGGCGTTGCGAATCGTCGACAGACGGTGGGCGATGACCAGCGCGGTCCGACCCTTTGAGAGTGTCGCCAGAGAGCGCTGCAGTGCGGCTTCGGTCTCGTTGTCCACGGCCGAAGTCGCTTCGTCCAGCACCAGAATCGGGGCGCCATCGAGCACGGCCCGGGCGATGGTCAGCCGCTGCCGCTGGCCGCCAGACAGCTTGAGCCCGGACTCACCTGGAATCGTGTCGTAGCCCTGTGGCAGCTGGCTCACGAACTCGTGGGCCTCGGCAGCTTGGGCCGCCGCCTCGACCTCGTCGGCGGTCGCTTCGGGGCGTGCATAGGCGATGTTGTCCCGCACGCTGCCGGGGAAGAGGATGGTCTGCTGGCTGACCATGCCGATGGCGCGTCGAAGCTCGCCGAGCTGCAGCTCGCGCACGTCGAGGCCGCCCATGGTGACCCGTCCTGCTTGAGGGTCGAAGAAGCGCAGCAGCAGCCGAACCAAGGTGGTCTTGCCCGAGCCCGTGTGCCCGACGATGGCGGTGGTCTTGCCCGCGGGCACGGTCAGGTTGAAGCGGTCGAGCAGGGGCTCGCGGTCGGGGTAGGCGAAGCGGACATCCTCGAACACGATGTCGCCGCGGACGCGGTCTTGGGCCACTTCTTTGCCGTCGACGATCAGCACCGGGGTGTCGACCAAGTCGAGCACGCGGCTGGTGCTGGCCATGGCCCGCTGGTACAGATCGAAGGTCGAGCCCAGGCAAATCAGCGGCCACAGCAGGCGCTGAGTCAGAAAGACCAGCACCGCATAGACACCGACCTCCATCTGGCCATTGAGGGCCAGCCAGCCGCCGCCCAGCATGGTTGCGGTAAAGCCCACGACGATGATCATGCGAATGAGGGGCGAGAACGCAGCGGACAAGCGGATCGCGCCGCGATTGGCCTCGCGGTAGGCATCGGACGCGCTGCGCAAGCGGTTCAGCTCGCGGTCTTCAGTGACAAAGGCCTTGATGGTGGCGATGCCCTCGAGGTTGCTGGCCAGGGTCGCGTTCAGCTTGGCGACCTTGTCGCGCACTTCGAGGTAGCGAGGGGCGATGCGGCCCTGGAACCAGAATGAGCCGCCGATCACGAATGGAACCGGCGCAATGGCTGCCATGGCGACGATGGGGCTAAAGAAGAAGAAGGTGATGCTGACGGCGATGGCGGTGGTGACCACCTGCAGGATGTCGTTTGCCCCGCCGTCCAAGAAGCGCTCGAGCTGGTTGACGTCGTCGTTGAGCACGCTCATCAGCTCGCCCTTGGACTGGTCGGCGTACCAGGCCATGTCCAGGTCTTGGATGTGGCCATAGGCCTCGAGCCGCAGCTCGTGCTGCACGGTCTGGGCGAGATTGCGCCACAGCACGCCGAACGCGTACTCAAAGAAGCTCTCGGCCGCCCACACGGCCACGGTCAACACCGTCAACACCATCAGCTGGTCGACGGGATCGGGAAAACCCCAGGCGGCGATCAGGCTGTCTTCGCGCTTGACCACCACGTCGATGGCCATGCCGATGAGCCCGGGAGGGGCCAGGTCGAACAGCTTATTCAGCACCGAACAAGCACTCGCCAGCCAGACCGTCCTGCGGTGCTCGCTGGTGTGGGCAATCAGCCGGCGAAGCGGGCTGCTCATACGTCGACACCCCAGACGCGCTTGGCGACCTCGGCCACTCCACCGCCGGTGTGGCGGTCGGAGCTCAGCACCTCGTCGGCGGCGGCCTTGACGTGGTCGAGGGCGTGACCCATGCAGAAGGAGAGTCCGGCTTTGTCGAACATCGGCAGGTCATTCAGCCAGTCGCCGACGGCCACGGTCTGGGCTGCGGTGAATCCGCGCTCGGCGGCGAGCCCCTCGAGGGCGGTGCCCTTGTTGTCGCGGTGGTCGCCCAGCTCGACAAAGCCCTCTTCTTCGAAGGTGTTGAAGCGGAAGGTGCCCAGGCCCTTGGGCAGGTCCCGCTCGAAGCGGTCGCGCAGGTCGTTGATCTTGGCGTGCGGCCCCACCGCACACAGGGACACGATGTCGTCACGTTCCCAAGCGGGGGCCTTCATGATGTCGTCGTGGGGCTGAAGGTCGGTGGTCCAGATGCCCAGGTAGTTGGTGTGCCGCTCGGCATCGCGTCCGTAGTGAATGGTGCGACTGCCAAACAAGAAGGCGGTCAAGCCGCTCTCGAGCAGCATCTCGCGGGCTTGCATGCGCGACTCGCGGTCGATGTAGCTGCCGTGTGCGACCACGCCAGTGTTGGCGTCGATGCGCTCGCGGCCGTTGACCACGCCGACGCAGCCCTCGACACCGAGCTTCTTGGCGACCCACTGGGTGCCGGTGAACAGGCGGCCGGTGCAGATGGTGACGGCAACGCCCAGCTCTTTGAGGGCCAAGGCCGCCGCGATGTTTCGCTCGTCGAGTTGGCCGTGTCCGTGCAGGGTGGTGCCGTCGAGATCGAGCAGCAGCATTCGGTAGGGATGAGTCACCACACTCTCCAGTGGCCACCCGTAAGAGAATAGGACCGAACTTGCTGCGTACAGTGACGTGCACCGTCGTGATAGGCCTTGGTCCATGGATTGGAATGACGTTCGACACTTCCTCGCGCTCGCCCGCCTGGGCTCGGTGCGTGCGGCCGGTGCGTCGCTGGGGGTCAGCCATTCCACGGTCGCCAGGCGAGTCGAAGCGCTCGAAGAGCGTCTCTCGACACGTCTGTTTGATCGGAATCGAGACGGCTATGTGCTGACCGTAGCGGGCCGGCAGATGCTGCCGGTAGCAGAGCGCGTCGAGACCGAAATGGCCGCCCTGGAGCGTGGGCTCGCAGGTCAAGATGAGAGGCTGGCTGGGGCCGTGGCAGTCACCTGCTGCGACACCTTCATCTCGGACCTGCTCATCTCCGAGCTGACGCCGTTCTGCCGTCAGTACCCGGACATCGAGCTGGCCTTCACCGCAGACAGCCGACCCTTTGACCTGGCCAAGCGCGAGGCCGACATCGCCCTTCGCATGTTGGCCATCGGTGGACAGCCGCCCGAGTTTCTGATTGGGCTCAAGCTCGCTCCTGTGACCGTCGCCAGCTACGTCGCGACCCGGCACGAGGCGCTGTTGGATCCCGAGGTTGCGGGGACCAAGGCGCGCTGGGTCTCGTTTGAGGACCGCAAGACGATTGAGCAGCTGATCGCCGGGTCGAGCTATCCGCACATCAAGCCCTGGGGAGCGTTTTCGTCGCTGGAGCTGTTGGTGCAGGCCGCCCGACAAGGCCTGGGATTGGCGATGCTGCCCACCTACGTCGGCGATCGCGAGCCCGAGCTGCGTCGCTTGGCCAAGCCCGACCTGCGTCATTTGGCCGACGTGTGGTTGGTGAGCCACCCCGATCTGCGGGACAACGCCCGCTTTCGAGCGACGCGAACAGCGGTCGCAGAGGGGCTCAAGGCGCATGCATGGCTGTTCCGAGGTGACTGTCCCGCTCATGCACCCGGGCGTCCCAAATTCACTCCAGATGCCTCTGGCGGGGCCGACGTACAACAGTCATGACGCAACTCGAGGAGCCCGCCATGACCGCCAAAGCCGCCTTCTGGAACGACCGAGCCCAGGAGTACTCCGCGCAACCTGTCGCCAACCCCGACGCGTTTGACCGGAAGATCGAGATCACCCGAGCCCGCATGCGGCCGACCGATGTGGTGCTGGACATCGGCTGTGGCACGGGCTCGCTCGCACTTCGTCTGGCGTCTGCCG
>Ga0114932_10002898_pt1 | contig 17430 bp, 20 predicted proteins | sample 2SBtaG_2_FD_87286 | JGI IMG/M metagenome (GOLD analysis project Ga0114932, IMG submission 87286) | Deep subsurface microbial communities from Kolumbo volcano to uncover new lineages of life (NeLLi) - 2SBTROV12_ACTIVE470 metaG | ecosystem: Environmental > Aquatic > Marine > Volcanic ... | reverse complement strand
TCAAAATAATACGTTTCATCAACGAGCATCAGGATGGTTTTCAAAAATTGTAAATGGTCCGGATCCTACTAAAACTCAAGAGTTTATAGATGCAAAAATACGTGCAGAAAAAGTAGAATCTTTAAAAAATCGTTGGCAGGGCAGATGTGAAGGTATTGCTTTAGGAACGATATTGTCAGGATTTATAGTTTGGTTGTTGCAAAAAAGAGAAGCTCCTCATTATTATATGGCAGTGCAAGATCGCAAAGCATCTGGTCCTATAGACTGGGAAGATAAAAGATCTCAATTACTGAAGCAATAACTGAGTTCTTTGCAGAAAAATTTTCAACCTTTGATAGTCGTGTTTATTGAGTGTCGCAAATGCTTCAATAAAATTATTCATATTGTTTTGATTAAGGATGTTTTTTTGTTTTAAGCTTTTTAATAAAGTGAGTAATAACTCGTCGATATTGAATATATGTTTTGAAAGATTAAAGAGCAGATGTAAAAATTGTTCTTGAGCAAAAAACTGTTGATATTCATCTTCTGTAGCGTTGCCCACAAAGGCATGAATTTTTGGAGGCTTATCAGGCAAGTGATAAAACACTTGGTTATTTTCTATATAGCCAATAGTAATGCATGTAAATGTTGTTTGTAAAAACTCAAAAATTTGAGGTTGTTCCTTATATAGTTCTTCTTCTGTTTTTTGATAAGCAATGGGTTGTCGTATAGGATCCATAGAGCCTGTATTGATGGTATGAACGATACCGATAATTTTTAAAGACTCATGAGAGGTTGTTACTAAGGAGCCGAAAGTTGGATAGGTGTTCCAATTCCAACATTGAGCTGTCCACTCAGATAAACTGCTTTGAATGATTTCAGCAAAAAATTGATCTTTGTTCATGAAAATCCTTTTGTGGGATTATTTTTGTAAGAAATGTTTGTCTGTGAATAATTGAGGAGTGAGATTGCTGTAAGGATTTTTGGTGATCTTTGGTAGCATAGCCCTTGTGTTGTTTAAGGTTATAAAGAGGAAAGTTTTTGTGTAATCGTTGCAGAATTTTATCTCTTGTTACTTTAGCTATGATAGATGCAGCAGCAATAGAGGCAGAGTGAGATTCTCCTTTAATTAAAGACAGGCATTCAATTGACTTGAATGTTGGGCCTAGAGGCATTGCATCAATTAAAATTAAAGAGGGCTGCTGTTTTGTTGAGTTTAATAGGTGTAGTAGCGCTTGTATCATGGTTAGCTTAGTAGTTTGATAAATGTTTTTTTGATCAATTATTCTTGCGCTATTTATTCCAATAGTATAGAAACAGTTTTTTATAAGCCATTCATATGTGCTGATTAACTTGGCGGAAGATAGTTTTTTTGAGTCAATTAAGTCTGGGTGAAAAGCATTTTTATGTAGAACTGCAGCAGCAGTCACGACAGGCCCTGCAAGGCACCCTCGTCCAACTTCATCAATTCCACAGATAAATAAGTTTTTATTCCAGAATTTTTGTTCGTATGAATAAAGTTTAAGGTCGACTTTGTTTTTTCTCATAGCTATTTTTTGAAAATGAATCAATTTTCCATTTGACAGAGTGTGCTTTTTATATATCATTTCTCCTAATAAGTTGTGTTAATCATACTACCATAATCTAAAAGTATCAAAGTAAAGGAGTGCTTATGTCTCTTTCAACGGAGCTTCGCGTCAAAGAGCTTCTTAGGGAGAAAGGGTGGACGACAAAGGTTTTAGCCGAAAAAACAGGGATGTCTGAGAGTTACCTGACTCATATAAAAAATGGAACAAGGCGTTGGAATGAGGATTCGCTTAAAAAATTAGCGAATGCATTTGAAATTAGTCCTATAGATCTATTTATGCAACGTCGTAAGAGAACTGATAACATTGATAATAATGTGAGTTTGCCAGACAAGTCAGATGTAAACTTAAAGTTTGATCTTATTCCTGTTATGGGAGATATTCCATCTAGCCCTTGTCCTTACAATAATCAATTGATGCAAATAACAACAGGTTATAAAGATGTGTTTATTGCAGGTTTAAATGTTGCTGACCCATCAATATTTGCCTTAGCGATAGACTCAAATAATATGGCACCAGCCTTTTTTAAAGGAGATTTGGTCATTATTTCTCCTGAAGTATGGATTCGATCTGGTTATATTGGGGCTGTTGAATTTGGTAACGATACACCAAGAAAAGCAATTATGAAAGTGACCTATTCAGACAATTATATTTTATTGTCTCCTTTAAATCATAAAGATGCTCCTATTGCTCTTTTAAGAGGCAAGGACTATTTTAGAATTATTGGAAGAGTAGTTCAAAGAATTCAAGATTTTAATTAATTTGCTGATATTCTGGCTTAAAACTGGTAAAAATTTGTTTTTTTGTTACCATATATACTATATATTTTAACCTATTATATCATTCAAATTGCTCGTTTGATATAACATCCAGATAGGAAATTTTGTATGTGTAAATACGAAATATTGTTTCTTGCTACTCCTGAGATCACAAAAGATGAGTCAGAAGGAATCAAAAGTAGCTTTTCCAAGATTATTCGATCCCATAAGGGAGATATGCTTTCTTTTGAAAGATGGGGTAAATACCGCTTGGCATATCCTGTCAAAAAAAATGAATATGGAGTATATTTTTTGACAAGATTTGAAGTAGAAAACGAAGTGAAAAATACATTAATTGCAGATTTAAAAGAAGCTTTCGTTTTCAAGTTTAATAATGTTGTTATGAAGAATCATTTTGAGCGCTTAGGCTCAAAGGGTCCATTGGAATATAAGCGTCCAGAATCTCTTGAGGATAATCCACAAGATGTAGATACATTTTTGAAAAAAAATGAAATGGAAGGCTTATTGAAAAAAGGGCCTGTTCGCAAAGCTGCAGAGAGTCAAGACTTGCCAGAACAAGATGCTCCTGTAGAAAAAGAAGTATTAGACGATAACAACGATAATCAAGAGACTGAGAATTATGACGAAAAAAATAAAGCTTAAAATTAGTGCAAGGCTACTTAAAAAGAAGCTTCGCAGAAAGAGTGCATCTTCTAAAAAGCAATGTAGATTTACAAATAATCCAGAACTTGCTCAAGATATAGATTATAAAAATGTAGATTTGCTATCTAAGTTTTTAACTGAGAGGGGTAAAATTTTACCATCTCGAATTTCTGGAAATTCAAGCAAATATCAAAGATTAGTTTCTCGGGAAATTAAAAAAGCTAGAATTATGGCTTTATTACCATTCTGTGCTACTGAGTACTAATATTATCTATGACTTGCTATAAAATTGTTGTTGCATATGACGGAACTGACTATCATGGATGGCAGATTCAGCCTGATGCAACAACAATTTCGCAAATTCTTATTGACTCATTTTTATCTACGTTCAATCAATCAATCTCTATTCTTGGTGTATCTCGAACAGATGCGGGTGTACATGCTTTAGGGCAAGTTGCAATAGTTCGTTGTCCTATAAATATTCCTGTAAGTGCTGTTAAATCAGCTTGGAATAATGCTTTGCCAAAGGATATCTTAATTAAACATGTTGTGCTGTTGGATGAGTTGGTGCATCCACATGCAGGTGTTGTACAAAAAACATATTGGTACCATTTTTTTTTGGAGACCCCTTTACCTTTTTTTCAAAGATATGGTTTGCATTTCAACAAATCTATTGATTTTGTTAAGTTACAAAGAGCTTTGCAGGTATTTGTCGGAACACATGACTTTCGTTCTTTTTGTACAGGAAATGAGTCTAAAGATACAGTGCGTACGGTTGATAGTGCACATGTAGAATTTATAGAGGAGTTGCAAGGATATAGAATCATTATCAAGGGAAAAGGTTTTTTGAGATATATGGTTAGACGCATTGTTGGAGCTTGTTTAATGGCAGCAAGTCAAAAAGAGATGACTTTAAATGATCTTTCTACTATACTTCAAGCAAAAAATCCGTGTCATACTCTTCCAAATGCACCAGCAAAAGGGTTAGTATTGTATAAAGTTTTGTATGAAACAAGGGGGGACCATGAGATGGTGGAATAGTTTTATTGTTGTACTACTTTTAGTAGCACTTTCTTTTTCGGGGATTTTTATTTTTTATAAAAGATCTTCTGATGGAATACGTGATTTTGTTTTTGAGAAAGATTTTGAAAAAATTGACAAGTTGTTTCATAAAGGACAAAATTGGTATTGGTTAATTAGTGACTATAGTAGTAAGACATACTCTATTGATTTTATGTTGAGATATAGATCTTCATCTCAGTATGAAAAAAGATATGATTTGGTTTTAAAAGTTTTAGAGATAGATGGAGATGTTGCAGGATTTTTAGCATACTATCCTAAATCTTTATATACTTGGCAGCTGTTATTTTTAGTAGTGGATCAAGATTATAGAAAAAAAGGTATAGCAAAAAAATTATTAAAATATGCTGTTGCTGATATGGTTAATCGTGGGGCTATTAAAATAGATCTAGTGACTAGACCTGTGAATGTAAAGGCAAAGGCTTTGTATAGTCAGTTTGGCTTTAAACAAATAGATGAAGACAATGACTTTGCATCGTTTACATTGCATAAAAGTTGGCAGTAAGGTTCTAGTAAATTTAAAGAAGTAATTAAAAAAATTGAAAAAGAAGTGGTGTTGAAAGGAAGATTATGCAAAAAAAATTATTAGTAATGGTTTTTATTTTTGGAGCATGGAGCCAGTTGTATTCAGAAGCAGTTTCTTTTGCTGTTCCTAAGCAATGTTTAATTGAGAAAGCTTCTCTTGTTTTATTAATGCTTGATGGTCTGGGCAATGAGTGTGTCGGAATGTGTCAGCTTGATGAAGAGTTTGAGAGTAGAAAAATTGTTCAGCAAGATTTGCATATGGCAATGGATTCTACTTTTGATCATTATTCAGAGTCAATTGATGTAACTCATGCATTACAGCCTCGTGATAATGAAGTATTATTACATGTAGAGTTTGAAAAAAACTTACAAATACTTCGTATTCTTCTGATCAAAGATAGTTTGTTGTCAGATGATCCATTTAATATTCTTTCTATTTCTGTAAATAATCCAGTAGAAGAGTTCGATGAATTCGATGATTTGTTGGATGGAGTTGATATTGAACTTGTTGAAACAGCTCCGGCAAAAAAGTTGTCAAAGCTTCAAAAGTATAAATTGTATTTAGAGCTGTACCTTGCAATTCAATATAGTTCTGCAAAAAGAAAAATAAATAGTTTGGTTTCGTGGTGGAACAATTAAGACAGTCTAAGCACCAGTTTGCATTTTACAGCATAGATTTTTTTGAAGAATTGGTTTGTAAGAATTCTATATTTATTCTTAATGAGCAAGAATTGGTTCATAGAGCTCTTCGTGTAATAAAGCTATCAAAAGGTGACTCTTTTATAATTTTCAATCAAGCTCAACATGTTGAGCTTGAAATAGTTAGCTGTACTAAAAAAGAGATTACAGTTCTTGTATTGTCTTGTCAGAAAAATAATGTTTTTAAGCGTCAGATTACTTTTTTACTTCCTTTATTAAAAAAAGAGGCTTTAGAGGCAGCTGTGTATTCATTAACGGAAATAGGGGTAAATGTTATCCAATTGGTTATGACTCAAAAGTCCCGCAAAGCAGCAATATCTGATAGGGAAATGAAGCGGCTTAATAAGATTATTATTGCAGCAGCAGAGCAGTCAAAGAATTATAATTTTCCTGTTATTAATCAACCAGTACATTTACCTGTTTACTTGGAAAGTATATCATCAACCTCTCAAAGAGTGTTGTTTGATGAATTAGGAAAGTCTTTTTTTGAAGTGAAAAAGAGCATTAGTGAGAATAAATTATATCTTACTGTTGGTCCAGAAGGGGGATTGAGTGATCAAGAGCTTTCGTTATTGCAACAGCACGACTTCGTGGTTTGTTCTTTAACTAAAACTGTGTTGCGTTCTTTGCAAGCAGTTGCTATTGGTTCAGCATTATTTCGATTATAAAGTAATTATTTAATAGCAGGGCTTTGTAGGTACTGTGGAAGCAGATAAGAAGGAGCAAATTCTTGCAGATTAGCTTTTTTGTAAGCATGTTGAGCAAGAGTTTGTAAAGAATTGAATGGAATGCTTACGTTAGGGAATATAATTTGTTTTTTTGCTTTTTCTTCTAATAAGGTCTGGTGTAGCTGCGCTGCATTGCCTATAAGTAGTAATTTTTCATGATGCTGATTTATTTTTGTAATGAGTGTATTGATTGAACAATAGCCTTGTTCATTATTTGTACTTGTTTTAAAGCCGTAAAAAACATGATTTGCAAAAGCATTTAGTATGGCAAGAGATGGTGTTGAAGACTCACTTAATAAAAGGTCTATTGCTTGCAGGTTAATGAGTGGAGTGTTTTGAGCAAAGTGAATACCGTTGGCTGTGGTGATTAAAGATCTAAGAGTATTGTAAGGGCCGGGTCCGGTATTTACACCTATAAAATCAATATTTTGAATAGACCAATTTTGATTTTTTAAAAGCTTGTTAATAAGTGGTACTGTGCGTGTAATAGCATGTAGCTTGTCTTCTTGTGCAGAAGCAATAATTGAGCCATTGTGGCATAAAGCTATTTCAATAAAGTTGTAAGGATATTGCAGAATAAGATAGTTCATAAAAATTATTTTTTGCGAGGTTTTTGTTGTTGTAAGTACATTCCAAAATAGTCATATTCTAGAACTTTTTCTTTTTTCAGGGTTATTTTTCCACAATTGAGGCACTTCCATCCTTCAAAGTTCAAAAAATGATCAAAGAATGATTGCTGAATCATAAGCCCAGAACATTTTCTACACCTCATTATTCTTCTCCATTCTATTTATAACGTATAATTAATATGTTAAAATAGAAATTAAAACAAAGTCAAGGTTTTAATTATGTTAAAAACTGTAAATAAGTTTCTAAGATTAAAGCTGCTGCGATAGAGTGCTCTTGTGAGCTATCAAACTTTGTTTTCTTTTTTTGAATAGATCTTGCATGCTTGCTTGATAGTCTTTCATCCCATAAGATACATTTTTGTAAAGGAAAGTTTTTTTCAATTATGTTTTTTTGTAGAAGAACTTTTTTTGTTTGTTCGCTTTCTTTTCCTTTCATTGTTCGAGGATATCCAATGACAATTGTGTCTATTTGTTCACTTGTTGTTAACTCTTTGAGAAAAGATAATAAATTTTCTGATTTAACTGTTTTATAAGGTGTAGCAATAATTTTTAGAGGATCGCTCATTGCAGTGCCTGTCCATACATCTCCAAGATCTAGAGCTAACACTTTCATATTGGAACTTTCATAATTATTTTTTGATGTTTTATGTTACAATTTTCATATATTTGTTTAAGGATGGCAAGTGCTTTTTGCAATAAAGGATTTTATGACTTTTTTTTCTGTGGTTAATTATCTGGTAGATATGGTTTGGAGTTTACCAATATTGCTATTGATTTTTGGGATTGCTGTATACATGACATTACAGCTAAAGTTTGTTCAATTCCGTTACTTACCAGAGTCTATACGTAATGTTTTCTCAGCAGGAGAAGACTCAGATCAGGTTGCAAAGAGCGGGAACTTGTCACCATTTCAAGCGTTTATTAATACTTTGGGAGCAAATATAGGAAATGGGAGTCTTGCTGGAATAGCTGTTGCAATTAGCTCTGGAGGTCCTGGAGCAATTGTATGGTTGTTAATTTTGGCAACTTTTTCAGTAGTATTGCGTTTTGCAGAAGTTTTTTTGGGGACATATGTCATTGGTAAGTATACATGTGGTAATGCTCGAGGTGGACCCATGGTGTATATGAGCTTGTTACCAGGTGGGGCTTTTTGGTCTTATTTATTTACGATTTTTGCATTGGGATTCATGTTGGTTGGAGGAAATCTTGCGCAATGCAATGCTGTTGGGCTTGCAGTATCTCGATCACTTGGTGTTAGTGAGTTTATTACAGCATTTTTTGTATTGATATTTATTTTATATATTTTGCTTGGTGGGTCGGAAAGAATTGTTTATTTTTTAGATAAGTTAGTTCCTTTTAAGGTGTTTGCTTTTTTAATAACAGCTGTAACTGTTTTGGTCTATCATTATCAGGCTATTCCACATGCATTATATTTAATGATGCATTTTGCGCTTACACCAGAGGCTTTGTTGGGAGGAAGTTTTGGATTTGCTTTACAGCAAGCAATGTCATCTGGTTTCCAACAGTCAGTTTTTGCAAGTGAAGCTGGTTTGGGAACAGCCGCAATTGCTTTTAGCACAACCAAGGGAAAAGGTCCTGTAAAAAATGGTATTCTTGCTATGCTTGGGGTTTTTATAAATATTCATGTAATTTGTTTTCTTGTTGCTCTTTGTATTATTGCAAGTGGCGTATGGGATAATGGTGAAACAAGTACAGCATTATTGGTTTCTGCTTATGAGACAGTTTTTGGGAGAAGTGGTGGCTGGATTATTTCTATTTTAGCTATTAATTTTGCGGTAAGTGTTTTAGTTGCAGCTGCTTATAATGGAAAAAAATGTTGGGAATTTTTGCTTGCAGGTAAATATCAATGGATGTTTCCAATAATGTATGCAGCTTGTGCTTTTTGTGGTACTTGGATGCAAGTAGAGCTTGTTTGGAATATTAATAACATAGTTAATGCTTTATTATTGCTTATTAATTTAATGGGCTTGTTGTGGTTTACTAAAGTAATTAAGAAAGAGTTGGAGGCATATAGTAAATCACATGGATAGCATTAAGCTTCCTGCTGCCTATCAGGTGACAGGGCATACTGATTTTGTACAAAAAGGTTCTACCTTTGTTGCAATTTCTGGAAAAAAAGTAGATGGATTGAAATATATTCCTAAGGCTTTGCAGAAGGGAGCAGCAACAATTGTTGTTGAGCGCGATATAGTATTAGACTCAACATTAGAAATGCTTATAAAAAAACATCATGCAAAACTTGTAAGGGTGCAGAGCTGTAGAAAGGCGTTAGCATTATTATCTGCGGAGTCATTAGATTATCCTGCTAAAAAATTAAAAATTATTGCAGTAACAGGAACTAAGGGTAAAACTTCTACATCATATATGATATATCATATGCTCAAGACCCTTGGTAAAGAAGTGGCATTAAGTACCACTGTAGAAAAATTGATTTTAGATCAACCAGTGCGTCTTTTGTTAACAACGCCTTTGCCAGATCAGCTGCATGTTTTTCTTCATGAATGTGTTAAGCATAATGCAGAATATGTTGTTTTAGAGGTTTCTGCTCAAGCTTTAAGCTTACATCGAGTAGCGGGGATAGAGTTTGATGCAGGAATATTTACTAATTTTTCAATGGAGCATTTAGAGTTTTACAACTCTATGCAGGAATATTTTGAAGCGAAAAGTTTGCTGGTTAGGCAGGTGAAAAATTCTAAAAACATGTTTGTTAATATTGATGATCAATATGGAGTATTGTTAAAAAAAATGTATCCAGCTTGTTCAACATACTCTTTACAGGATAAACAAGCTGTTGTGTATGGATGGTCTCATCTTGATACGCATGGCATTAGGTTGCATGTAAAAGTTGATAGCCAAACATTTATGTTTCAAACAATCCTTTTAGGCATATTTAATGCTTATAACATGTTGGCAGCATTAGGTGTAATGCACAGCCTGGGATTTCATTTAAATGATCTGATGTTGAGTATGACTAGTCTGAGAGTAATTCCTGGAAGAATGGAAAGATATTCATTGAAGAATAAAGCACGATGTTTTATAGATTATGCTCATAATCCTTCATCATTTGAAGCTGTTCTTTCTACTTTAAGAAATATGACAGATCATTTGATTGTTGTGTTTGGGGCTGGAGGGTGTCGTGATAAAAAGAAGCGTCCACTTATGGGATCTATTGCTCAAAAATATTCTGATGTGATTGTTTTAACTTCTGATAATCCTCGTGATGAAAGTCCGCAAGATATTATGAATGATATTGCTCAGGGGTTAACAGATACTACTATTGAACTACATAAAGAGTTGAATCGAACAAAAGCAATAGAGTTTTCTTATCAACTATCTCGATCTGGAAGTATTATAGCAATTCTGGGTAAGGGCAGAGATGAGTATCAAATTGTGGGGGATTTAACATTTCCCTTTAAAGAACGTGCTATTATTAAAAAATTTATTGATGAGTTATGAAAACATTATCAAAGCAAGAAGTTTTGAACTTTCAACAAAAAATTTATGATTATTACAAACAACATAGGCGAAGTTTTGCGTGGCGAGAAGGCATTAGTCCTTATAGAATTGTTGTTTCAGAGATTATGTTACAGCAAACTCAGACATCTCGAGTTATTCATAAATTTTCTGAGTGGATTAGAAATTTTCCAAACTTTGATATATTAGCGAAATCATCTAAACAGCAAGTACTGAGTTGTTGGCAGGGATTAGGGTATAACAGGCGTGGTTTAGCGCTGCATGAATTTGCAAAAAAAATTATTCATGAATACAAGGGAATGGTTCCAGCAGATCAAGAAACTCTTCAAACATTTAAGGGAATTGGTCCGAATACAGCAGGATCAATTTGTGCTTTTGCTTATAATAAGCCAGTTGTTTTTATTGAAACAAATATTCGTACTGTTTTCATGTATGAGTTTTTTAAACATGAAGAGAAGGTTCATGATAAAGATCTATTACCTTTAATTAAGCAAGCAGTTGATCATAAAAATGCCCGAGAGTGGTATTATGCTTTAATGGATTATGGGGTACATTTAAAAACAAAGCTCAAGGTATCTAATAAAAAGAGTAAGCATTATATTAAGCAATCTCAATTTGAAGGTTCTAAAAGGCAAATGCGAGGAGCTGTGGTTAGAGTTTTGAGTAAAATGCATACACTTTCTTATGATGAATTATCAGAATTGGTAACTTTGGATATACCCGGTAATAAACATGATTTATTGAGTGTAGTAGAAGATTTGCAAAAAGATGGGGTATTAAAGTATGCAAAAGATATAATTAGTTTCTAAGTTATGAGTTGAATACAACAAAAGGATATTATGAAAAATAAGGAATTTTCGATAAAATTATTTTTAGCATTATTTTTTGCTTCTGTTGTGCAAGCTGATTGGCTTTCGTATATTAATAAGAAAGATATTTCGCTTCGCAGTTTTGTAAATGATTGCTGTGTTTTGCCTTTATCGTACAGCATGTTGGATGCGGGTGATGAACATCATTCTATAGGTTCAAAAAAGAGATTTTTTGGTATTCATAATATGCAGGTACGAGTACCAGGTTATCAACCAATAGATTTGGTAAAAGATGATGTATGTGAGTATCCACACTTGTTTACAATCTTAGGTGTAGTTACTCCCAATTGTTTAAAAACAAATTTTATTACTCAACGTTGGGCCTGTGTTAAATACTTTTTACCACTTTATTTTGGATTTGAAGTACAAGGTGATACATTGCGCGTAACTTCAGCGTTGTCACAATATAGAGTATTTGCTCCTTGTATGGCTTCTCAAGAGTTTTCTTTGATAGAAACATTTGATTATAATGACTCTGATAGTAAAAGACTTATTGAAGTGCGAGTGAATGGTCGTGGCGTGCTTCTTAAAAATCAAGTGTTAGAAATATCTCATCCTGGTCTGTTTGCTATGTTGAGTAAATTCTTTTGGCCTTTGAAGATATTAGTGTAGTACTGTTATATAAAGCATGGCGAATTTTTTTAATGGGAAAATATGAGTGATAAAGTTCCACAAAAATCTCTTTTTTTAGTTGATGGATCATCGTTTTTGTATAGAGCTTACTATGGTTTAAGACCTCTTCATACAAGCAAAGGACAGGTTGTACATGCTGTGTATGGTTTTTGTCGAATGATTAAAAAGTTAATCGATAAGTATGATGTTAATCATATTGTGCTTGTTTGGGATAGTAAGGGTAAGACTGAACGGCATGAGATGTTTGATGGATACAAGCAAACCAGACAAGCGGCGCCAAGTGATTTATTTGAACAAAAAGAATATATCCAGCAGTTTGCAAATTTAGTTAATATGGAGCAATTAAGCCTTACAGGAGTAGAAGCTGATGATTTAATGTATTCTCTTGCAAAGAAGGCAAACAAGCAGGGATATAAGGCAGTTATTGTTTCATCAGATAAGGATTTAAGACAAGCGATTGGTAAGGACATAGTAACCCTTGATCCATTTAGAGAAACCGTCATGGATGAACAGGGTTGTCAGGAGCGCTATGGATTTGAAGTTGCAAAGTTACCCTTCTTTTTTGCATTGTTGGGTGATACCTCGGATAATATCCCTGGCGTTAAGGGTATAGGACAGAAGGGTGCAACTGACCTGGTCCAGCAGTTTCAAAGTTTGAAAAGTTTATATGACAATATTGATCAGGTAAAAAAAGAGCGAACAAAAAAATTGTTGCTTGAAGGCAAAGAGAATGCGTTTTTGAGTGAGAAATTATTTTTGCTTAAAGTGCATGATGTACAAACAAGTTTGCAAGATGTTACGTTTCAAGAAGCAGACTGGTCAAAAGCGTTACCTTTATTTGAAAAGTTAGAGTTTAAATCACTTGTTAAAAGCATAGAAAAAGAGCAGGGATTAGTCGCTGAAAAGAAGTTTGACAAGGAAATACAACTTCATCATATCTATAATTTTGTTTTGGTTTCTGAAGAAAAACAGCTGCAAGAGTTATGTAGTCAATTAAAGAAATCTGGAGCATTTGCTCTTGATACCGAGACTACAGGTTTAGATCCAATGCAAGCAGAGCTTGTTGGATTGTCAGTTTGTTATCAAGAGGGCATATCTTTTTATATCCCATTTGGCCATAAGACAGAAGAGCAACAGTCATTACTGCAGGGTTCTGAAAATAATATAAAGCAGCTGTCAAAAGAGATTGTATTGAAATACATCAAACCACTTTTGCAAGATAGTGCTCTCAAAAAATATCTGCATCACGCAAAATTTGATCAACTTGTTTTATTGCAAGAAGGTGTTGAGTTACAGGGTGTTGAGCTTGATACTATGATTGCTGCAAGCTTGGTTTTAAAAGAATGGGAAAAAAAAGGGTTAAAAGATTTGTCAGAGCAATTTTTTGATGAGCAGATGCTAACCTATCAAGATATTGTTAAGAAACATAAAGCTAAGGATTTTTCATATATTCCTCTTGATGATGCAACATGGTATGCTGCAGCAGATGCGCATCAAACATTAAAGTTAGTAGCGGTATTTGAAGAAAAGCTACAAGAACAAAAACTTGAAAAATTATTACATGAAATTGAATTACCTGTTAATGATGTGCTTGTAGCTATGCAGCAAGAGGGTATTTTTTGTGAAGCATTTGTTCTACAAGAGTTAAATAAGCAGATTTCAAAAGATTTATTAAAGATTGAGCAGGATATAAAGGACTTAGTTGGTCGTGATATTAATTTAAATTCTCCTAAGCAAGTCAAAGAACTTTTGTTTGAAGATTTAAGTTTAACGCCACAAAAGAAAAGTGCTAAAAGCAAATCTTTTTCAACAGATGCTCAAGTGCTTGCTAAGTTAGCGCAAGAGCATCCGGTACCAGGTATGATTTTGAAATATCGAGAGTTGTTTAAGTTAAAAAGTACCTATGTTGAAGCATTGCCGACATATATTAATGAGAAAACAGGACGGATTCATACATCATGGAATCAGGCATTGGTAGCAACGGGTCGCTTATCAAGTTCTAATCCAAATTTGCAAAATATTCCCAAAGATGGAAAAAGCTATGGAGTACATGTTAGATCAGCTTTTAGACCGAAAAGTGATTGGGCTTTTATTTCTGCAGATTACTCGCAAATTGAGTTGAGAATTTTGGCTTATTTTTCAAAAGATAAGCATTTAACTGAAGCTTTTTTACAAAATAAAGATGTTCACTCTCAAACAGCAGCAAAATTATTTGAAGTTACAGAAGATAAAGTTACAAGTGAGCAACGAGCAATTGGTAAGCGTATAAACTTTAGTATTTTATACGGATTGACTCCTTATGGGTTATCTCGTGATATGGGAATTTCGTTTTCAGATGCAAAAAAATATATAGATCTTTATTTAGAGCAATATCCAGGAGTACGGGCTTGGATGGATCAAACAGTTGAATTTGCCAAAAAACATGGTTATGCCGAGACTTTGTTTGGTCGCAGAAGGTATGTTCCTGGGATTTACGAGAAAAATAGAACCTTGTATGAGCTTGCAAGAAGAATAGCGATTAATGCTCCTGCACAGGGGACAGCAGCAGAAATTACAAAGTTGGGAATGATAGATTTTCATAAAGCAATGCACAAACAGGATTTAAAGGGAAAAGTATTATTGCAAATTCATGATGAATTACTTGTTTCATGTCCGTTAGATGAGGTTCAAGAAACAGAGGAGTTGCTAAAAAACTCACTAGAGTCTGTGGTTTCATGGAAAATTCCGTTGCTTGTTTCTACAAAAACTGGTAAGAACTGGCGAGACGTAACGAAATAATTACAAGCTTTAAGGAGTAATGTGAAGAATATAATCATTGTTTTGTGCTTATTAATTAGTAGTAATCAGCTATGGAGTAAGGATTCCAGAACAAAAATGTTAGAAGGGCTAGCTTCTTGGTCGGATTTGAAAAAATCAAAAGTATTCAAAAATGAAACAAATAAGGCATTGTCGGTTAGGTGTTTTGTTAAGGATGACAAGACAAGTGGAATGTATGCTCAGGAACCTATTATCAAACCAGGAAAGTCTTATACCTTTGATTTGATCAAAGCAAGAAGGCATCTTGCATCTCTTGACAGAAAGCATAAAAAGAACAAATCTTATGAGGTTTCTGTATCTGTAGGAGTAGTAACTACAGTGCCTCAAAGCTTAGATAAGGCGGTGCAATACCGGCCCTTAAATAGACAGGAATTGGGAATGAAATTAACTTCTCAAGAGTTTTTAAAGCATGATACATTTTACATACAGAAAAATAAGCAAGGAGCTTTATTTTGTAAGCCTTTTTAAGGGTTGAGATAATAAGAGAGTAGCAGTTGACATTTTGATCAAATGGGTGCAAAATATTAGTATTAAAATACTTTAATAGTCTGTATTTTCAATGGAAATCTTAGTAAACAAAATTTCAAGGAATATGTATGGCAACCAGTAAATCCGGTGGTTCAACACAGAACGGCCGGGATAGTATAAGCAAAAGACTTGGTGTTAAGTGTTTTGGCGGTCAAAAAGTTAATTGTGGTCAAATTATTATAAGGCAGCGTGGAACAAAGGTTCATCCTGGAAAACTTGTAGGAAGAGGAAAGGATGATACATTATTTGCGTTAAATTCAGGGGTTGTTAAATTCCATCGTGGTGCAAAGAACAGGCAGTTCGTATCAATTGTGCCCTTTGCAGAGTAGTTTAAATTAAAAATTGCAAATAATAATTTTTTAACAGAAAGAGAGAGGCATGTACCATTACAATTTTCTTAAATATCGTGTATCAAGCGCATTGTTTTCATTATTAATCATAGCAGCGGGTGTTGCTGGATATGTTGTAAAAGGTGGCTTTCATTATAGCGTAGATTTTACAGGCGGTACTGAGGTAAGGGTTCGATTTTCAAATCCTGAAAATACTGCAGAGATCAAAAAGGCTGTACATGATAAGTGGCAAGGGACGGTATATAATGTTTTAGCGGCTAATGAAATCATTGTGCGGGTGCAGCAATCTATAGATAAGGTTCACGGTCTAGATGATAAGATCCTTACATCAATTAATGAAGTATCAAAAGATAATCCAGGATCTATAATTCAAATTAATAGCATAAGCAATTCTGTTGGTCAGTCATTGTGGGCTAAGTTTTTAAAAGCAATTATTATAGCACTCTTGTTATTGATGTTATATATTACGCTTAGTTTCCAATTTGCATTTGCTATTGGTGCTGTAGTAGCAATAGCTCATGACGCATTGATTATTCTTTCATGGTTTGTTTTATTAGATAAGGAAATATCTATTGAAGTGATTGGTGCAATTTTGGCAACTTTGGGTTACTCAATTAATGATACGATTATTATCTTTTCTCAGATTAGAAAAAATTTGAAAAAGGAAAAAGGAAAAAAACTTCATGATATTGTTAATTTGAGTTTAAATCAGACATTAAGAAGAACAATCTTAACTTCAGTTGCAACAGCGCTTGTTGTTGGGTCACAATTTGTGTTTGGTGGAGATGTTATTCGTGACTTATCCTTTGCGCTATTATTAGGAATTATATTTGGGACTTTCTCATCAATTTATATTGCAAGTCCTGTTATGATGATCTTTTCAAAAAAACAATAGTGCAAGAAGATTTTAATTTTACAAGATATTTAATTAGATAAACTATATGGAGAATCGTTTGCAAAGATCAAAAGATAATAAGAATCAAGCAAAAGATCATAAAAATCAAGATTCTAATTCAGAACGTAAAAATCAAAAAGCTTACTCTGCAAAGAAGCAGCATACGGCGCAAACTCTTAAGGAAAAAGACTTAAAAGATATGCAAGTAACAGAGTTAAACTATGTTGCAAAGCGTCTTGGCATTATTGGTGCAAGTCTTTTAACAAAAGATAATTTAATCAAAGCTGTTTTAGAAGCTCAAAAACAACCAAAAGAAGATATCTGTGTTTTTGGAACACTTGAAAGATTGCCAGATGGTTTTGGATTTTTAAGATTTTCAGAGTATGACTATATATCTGGACCAGATGATGTATATGTTTCTCCTTCGCTTATTCGAAAATATAATCTCAGAACGGGTGATCAGCTTTATGGTTGTATCCGTAAGCCAAAAGAAGGTGAAAAATACTTTGCTTTGCAAACAGTAGAGAGAGTAAACAATGAAACTGTCGCTAAGACATCTTCTCGGTTAAACTTCGATCGATTAACTCCTTTACACCCTGATGAACGTTTCAATCTAGAAACAAATCCATTATTTGTGTCAACAAGGATTATGAATGTGTTTACTCCTATTGGTAAGGGACAGCGTGGATTAATCGTTGCTCCTCCCAAAGTGGGTAAGACGATGTTGCTTAAAGAGATAGCTTTGAGTTTACTGCAAAGTCAAAAAGATATTCATATGATTGTGCTTCTTGTAGATGAGCGTCCAGAAGAAGTTTCTGATATGAAACGCACTATCAAAGGAAGTAATGTTGAAATTGTAAGCTCGACATTTGATGAATCAGCAGAGCGGCATGTTCAGGTTGCAGAAATTGTTTTAGAAAAAGCAAAAAGACTTGTTGAGTATGGAAAAGATGTTGTAGTTCTACTTGACTCTATTACGCGTCTTGCTCGTGCTTATAATACAACAGCTCCAACATCGGGTAAGGTGTTGACTGGTGGTATTGATGCGCATGCTTTACAGCGACCAAAGCGCTTCTTTGGTGCTGCAAGAAAAACAGAAGAAGCTGGGTCATTAACCATTATTGCAACAGCAATGGTTGAGACTGGATCTCGTATGGACGAAGTGATTTATGAAGAGTTTAAAGGTACTGGAAATA
>Ga0114932_10002896_pt1 | contig 17437 bp, 14 predicted proteins | sample 2SBtaG_2_FD_87286 | JGI IMG/M metagenome (GOLD analysis project Ga0114932, IMG submission 87286) | Deep subsurface microbial communities from Kolumbo volcano to uncover new lineages of life (NeLLi) - 2SBTROV12_ACTIVE470 metaG | ecosystem: Environmental > Aquatic > Marine > Volcanic ... | reverse complement strand
TTTCGTGTCGGATGGGAACAGGCGTGCCATCGGCTCACGACACTGCGCAAGCCCGGCCGTGAGGGGGTGCCCTTTCACCTCATTCGCATCGATCTGGCGGGCAACATCTCCAAGCACTTCACAGCGTCGGGAATTCGCTTCCCCCGGTTCTCGGGACTGTGCCCCAAGTGGGGTGTGCACAGCGCCTCACTGACACCCGGCACAATCCGCACCCAACTGTCTCAGATGCCGAATGGTAGTACCTACTTCACCATCGCACGTACCATCAGCAAGGGCGAAAGCGGTTACCACTCCTCGCATATCGTCGAATCCATCGAGCTCGGATGCCCCGTCGAATACGCCAAAGAGCTCACCTACGCCGATGGCGTCGATCTCGACAACAAGGCGGCCGTCCCCATTGGCGTCAGCTGCCGACTTTGTGAGCGCATGGACTGTGAACAGCGTTCCATGCCAAGCCTGCAGCGAAAGCTGAAGCTCGATGCCAACATTCGTGGCACGAGCTTCTATGTCGGCGTCGAGTAGCAGCCGCTAGCGGGGAAACCGCGGACAGAGCAGCTGCGGCGTCGCAAAGGCACCACCGATGGTCGATGACGGGAAGTCGCGCACGGCGATGGGCATCTGGAAGGTGCCGTCCCCGTTGCCAAGCCACAGCTCGGTGCGCGAGGGGGCGGTCCAGGCCGAGTTGTAGTTGAAGCCGACGAGCACATCCATGTGGCCGTCGAAGTTGAAGTCGAAGTTGCGGGCAGAACCCGTTGCGCCGGGACGGTCCGAGCCATTTTCGGTGCCGGGGTTGAGGTCGAAGGCCTCGCGGCAGAGGCCGGTATTGAAGTTCACCACGCCACCGCTGCTGCTGCCTGGGTAGAACCAAGCGCTTCCCGGATCGCCGTCGTCGTCGAGGCCAACGATGATGTCGCCAACGGCGTCGTTGTCGAAGTCGCCAAACATCATCGAGTTGGCGGGCGAGGCGCCACAGCCCGCGCTGTTGTGCGTAAAGAGCCCGGCGGGCGCCTGCAGGGTGCCATCCCCGTTCCCCTTGAGCATCGCCACTGGCACCGAGCTGTTGCCGCCGCTGCTGATCTTCAAGATGGACAGGTCGAGGTTGCCGTCACCGTCGACGTCGACGGCATCGCGCCCGAGCTGTACCGACCACTGCCCTGAAATCCAGGACGTGAGGTCGACTGCCGGCTTCTCGACAAAGGCGCAGCCTGCGGGGTTGGCCGGATCCGTGGTCGAGAAGCAAGTGGCCGACCCAATGGCGCCGGCGTTCTCGTAGGTGGTCAGCTTGCCCGAGCTGATGTAGCCATCGCGGACCAACTCAAGGGCCACCAGATCAATGACCATGTCGTTGTTGAGGTCAGCGACGATGCGCAGCGGACTGCGGTCGTGCTGGCCCAGCAGGACCTGCTGAAAGCCTGTCTTGTGGCCGGCGCGGTAGAACCACCAGATATCCAGAGGATTGGTTGGATCGGCGGGATCGGCGTCGGCGACAGCCAAGAAGTCGGTCTTGCCATCGTTGTCGAAGTCGGAGATTGAGAATCCTCGGTAGCGGTAGGCCGTGTTGGTCGTGCCTCCGTACAGATCGCCAATCTGCACGGGGGGCTCGAAGGTGCCGTCGCGGTTGGACAACATCACGTCGATGGTGCCGACGTCGTTGCGGTGCAGGATGTACTCGGCCCATTCGTCGCGTGGGAACGGGTCATCGCCGTCCAACACCCCATCGCCGTCGCTGTCGGCTACGTACGCATTCGAGATGCGGCAGTCGATGCCGTACTCGCGCTCTTCGGCGTCGATGAGCCCATCACCATCGCTGTCGTCGTTGCCATCACAGGCGCCATCGCCATTGCTGTCGACGTGACCAAGCGCGTCAGTGGGGCAATCATCGTCCACCTCGTCGCACACCCCATCGCCGTCGTCGTCTGACCACTGGAATGCGTCAAAGGGACACGGGTCATCCTCGTCACACACCGCATCGGCATCGCTGTCCAAGCAAGGCTCTTCGGCGTCGCCCGAGCCCAGGTCCGTGTCCGTGTCGTCCACCAACTCGGTGTCGGCGGGCTCGTCGGTGTCGACCCAGTCATAGGTCTGGATTCCAGAATTGCCGGTGCACCCAGCCAACAGAACAACAGATAGAAGACGCAGAAGAACCTCGCAGAGGCCATCGAGATACCCGCGAGCAAGGGCCAGATCTCCTGCGTTTCAGCCAGAAACCTGCCTTTTAAGGTTCTTAAGGTCAGCCGCTATGCAGCACGGCCTCGGCAGCACGCATGCCTTACCGCCACGCTCCGTGCACCGTCGCGGGATTGCGGTGGTCTGTCGGCTCGCCGGCAAAGAACAAGGTCTGTTCAACGGGTTGCTGCCAGATGCGTCGGTCGGCGTGCAGCATGCCCGACCGACATGAGACCTCCAGGCAGCACCACGTTGGCGGACGACACCCATGAAATCCTTGATTACGAGTGATTTCATGGACGAGCCAAAGACCATCGCGAACCTGATCGCCACGCTGCCCCAGCAAGGAAAGCTCGAGTGGATCGGCCTGTCATCGGCGAGAAAAGCTCCGATCACCACCGTGAGCGAAGTGCTGATTGAGGTGGGCACCGGGCTCAAGGGCGACCGTCATGCCCTCAAGGGTCGCGGAAAGCGGCAGGTGACACTGATCCAAGCCGAACATCTGCCCGTCATCGCCTCGATGGCCGGCCGCGAGCGTGTGGGTCCCGAAGAGGTCCGCCGGAACCTCGTGGTGCGCGGCATCAACCTGCTGGCGCTCAAGGACCGACGCTTCATGGTCGGCGACGTCGAGCTCGAGTACACCGGAACCTGCGACCCTTGCTCGCGCATGGAAAAGAACCTCGGGCCCGGCGGCTACAACGCGATGCGCTTTCACGGCGGAATCACGGCCCGTGTCATCACAGGCGGAACGGTTCGCATCGGCGCCATTGTCCGAGTCTCACAGGACTCCTAGATTCGGTCACCGGAGTGGTAGAGCCAGCGGCCCTCGAGCTTCTCGAATCGACTTCGCTCCCCAAATGAAGCGTCCTGTCCGTCCTGTTCAAGCTCGGCATGAAAGGTGACAAAACCGACCTCATCCCCCGACTCGACCGAGATCACCGACAACGACTTGAACCGCGTGTGATCGGCGAACCACTGCGCTTCAGCACGCCATCTGGCCTCGTCGGACTGATGTTTGGGGCCAGCGGGATGCGTGGTCAGCAAGATGTAGTCCACGAGCCCCAGCGCATAGGCGCTGTACCGCGACCGCATCAAGGCCTCGACACCCTTTGCTGCGCGTCCCTCATGTGCAGGGCCGCAGCATCGTTTGTACTGCTTTGCTCCACCGCATCGACAGCGTGCCAAACGCGCCTCCTTCCCCACGATATACAGCCACTATGGCGATGTCTTGGAAGTGGGTTGTAGGCGGAGTGGCGTTGGTGGCTGGCATGGCCACGGCGACGACCTGCGGCATGTTCTACAACGATCCCGTGAACATCGGCATCAGCCTGCAGCGCCGGGCGCTGATTGGCGCGGGACTCGAGCAAAGCACCATCTCCGGAACCCATGGCGATGTGGTGGTGTACCAAGGCGGCGAAGGCCCCACTCTAGTCCTCGTGCACGGCTTTATGGACCAGCCCGGAAGCTTCAACGAGGTCGCAAGCGACCTGACCTCTCGGTACCACGTCGTCATCCCTGCCCTCGCGGGTCATGGGCAGAGCGCCGGCCCGAGCGATGGCCACCTGACCCTCGCTGACACCTATGAGAGCCTTGAACAGGTCATGGATGCCCAGCGCGACGGCGGCCCTGCGGTGATGCTCGGCAACTCCATGGGGGGATGGCTGACCATGCGCTACGCCCTCGACCACCCCGACAGACTTAGCAGAATCATCCTGATGAACAGCTCTGGCCTGTCTCACAAGCTGAACAAGGCAGAGCTGATCCCGGCCACACCCCAGGGAATTCAGGAAAAGACGGACCGCATCTGGGGCGACCACGCTCCACAGCTGCCTCCATTCATGCTTCGAGCGTTGGTCGACTACCACCAGCAGCCGCCCATGGAGTGGTTGTTCGACCACCTGACCGCCGATGACTATGTCGATGATGAACTGGTGGACCTAGCGGTGCCTGCAGACCTCATCTGGGGCACCAATGATGGGGTTTTGCCCATGGAATACGCCCACCGACTGCACGGCGCCATTCCTGGCTCACGGCTGCACGAGATGCCGGGCTGCGCTCACGCCCCCCAGCTGACCTGCCCAGACCTGCTGCCAGACCTTGTCGATCAGATCATTCAGGCAGGGACCGCAGCGCCTGAAGCAGCTGTGGGTACTCCTCACTAAGCCAAAAGGAAATCAGAGCGGCTGTGCGCACCGCCAGGTCTTGCAACATCACTCGGCCATCGGAATCGCGCCGACCGAGCGAGGTCGCCACACCGTGACGCTCAGCCAATGCGAGCTCGTCACGGGACGCCTTTTGGGTCAGGAACATCGCCCGGACCGCACTGCGAAGGTCTCCACACATCACCAGCCCGACCCGGTCAGCGGTGAGCTGCATCACCCTGTGGGCCGCCAGCACCTCTTCATGCTTCTTGCCGATCTCGCTGTCGCCGGTGTCGGCGCGAGAGCGGACCCCATCGACGATGCCGCGGCCTTGTTCCGCGTAGTCGGCGCCTGTGTGCACCATGCCACCCACGCCAGCCGCCTTTTTGAGGGTGTCCGGAGTGACGACTCGCGTGACCGCTGCGAAGGCATCACGGCGGCCCAGCATGCTCGCCACAATGTTGGCGCCGCCGAAGGTCAGCACGGTCCCGAACAGGTTCGCGGCCTGCAGGCCCACGTCCCAGGTGCCATCCCAGACCTCCGAGTTCGTGATGCGGCTGTGACCGAAGCGCAGGTGCGCCAGCTCGGCACCAACCGCGAAGGCCATCTCGCTCGCGGTCAATGAATACGGTCCCTCAACGGCGACGTGGTCGGCACCGACCAGCAGAAAGGGCTCGGGCTCTTCAAAGGACTGCATGCCCAACGACTTCTCACCGCGTGAGACGTAGGCGGTAGGAGAGGCGCCTCCTAGAGCCACCGCAGCATCAGTCAGCGCATCGACCAGCGGTCCGGCGGTCGCTCTCTCGGCATAGGCGCGCACCGCTGAATGGTCCGGAGCGGCAACCTTGGCGACACGACTCTGCAGCCAGCCGAACACTCCAGAGCTCCGGGCCATGGGATGTTTGATCTGTTCAATCTGCTCTAGCGATAGTGGACGCACTGAAGCGGGGACGTCGGGCGGCTCTCCTAGGGCCACGCCCCCTGCCTCCAACAGCGCGACTGCGGTCGCCGCCCTGTCTTTCAGAGCTCCGTCGCTCACCTCGGCCAGGGCCGACAGATGAGACGCCACCAGTGGCTGCAATCGGGCTAGTTCGGCCAATGTGGCCACATCCCGGTCCTCGCCACTGCGGGCCGCAACCAGCAATTCAAGCACGCGAATGCGCAGGTATTGGCCGCCCTGTCCCGCAGTCAGGTCGTCGCCATCGGCCGGCAGGATGTCTTCGAGTTCCTGGTCCGGCAGAAGCTCCAACCTGGCCTCGAGCACCTGCGCTGCATCATCCCGTCGCCCAGCGACCAACAGGTGTTCAGCTAGCTCGATGTCGGCTCCCGCCAGCGCCACCGTGTCCTTCTCCTGCAGACGAGAACGCACCTGCTCATGCAGACCGGCCGACCATGCGGCGATCGACGTCGGGTCCTGCTCGAGCCCCAGCAACTCCAGCAGCAGTCGCCGGGCATAGTCATCGTCGACGCGCACACTCTCGCACCAGGACGTCAGTGCGGTCAGGTCCTCACGGGGCATCCCGGCCAATTTCGCCGCTACTGACCCGACATTCTCCTCATCGAGCGCCAATGCCAGCAATGCCTCATCGGCCTTTGTCGCCACTCCCGCATCGGCCAGGCGCTCAAGCAGATGCACGGCAGCCAACACCGACGCCGAAGCCGCACCCCGTCGCGCGTAGTTCAGGAAGGCGATGGTTCGCGTTCGAGCAACTGGGTCCTCGGCCGGCACTGCCGCAATCTCTTGGTACTTCACATCGTTCTTCAGCGAGCTGACCCATGTCGCGCCGCCGCCTGTGATGGTGTCCCGGCCCACCCGGTCCTCGACAACCAGGACCCCAGGGACCTCCCGAACCACCACATCACCGACTTCGGAGACGGCAACGCGTAGAGCTCGTCTGTCGGTGAGCAGGTACCGCCACCATGCCTTGACCCCCGGCACAATCGACGAACCCGTCTCGGTCTGAGTGCCGGTCTCAAGCCACGCCAGCACCGCCTCGCCCGACTGCAGTCGCGTCGTCAGCCAGGCCTCTTCGTGAGGAGCACCACGCTCGACATATCGATTGTCCGGATCACCGGCGGTCGTCCGCCGAGTCTCGGGAGCCGAGGCCAGCAGCCGTCCAATGGCGATGATTTCCTTGACCGCCGCACCCTGGCGGGCAGGAATTCCATGGGGGACCGTGTCCACGACAATCGCGTCGGCGATCCAGCCGCTTTCATAGCGCAGCATCGAGACCGCAGTCAGATCAATCGCCCGCCCAATGTCCGGTGACCATGCCGCCGCAAGAAAGATGCCCTTTTCGGTCTGAACGAGGTGCGCGGGACCCGAGGCACCGCGAGGCACGTCCAGCACCGTCTTGAGCTGAACGAGCCGCTCTATGCGGCCCAGGCCCTGGCCCTCGATGTACTCCTCGAGGATGGTCATTCCACTTTCCCTGATCCCCGCAATGGTACACTCCGAAGCACCTTCCGGCTGGAACGTCCTGTTCTGGCCAACTCCCCGATCAGCCACATTCCCTCCCCGGATGCCCAATGCGCAACCTCATCAAGTCCGGCCTGCGCCGGCTCAGCACCCTTTCTGCCCCTGCAAAGCCGCGCGGGCAGCGCAACGCCACGGTCATTGCCGTGGCAACCCAGAAGGGCGGTGTGGGCAAGACCACTACGGCCGTGAACCTCGCAGCGGCGCTCGCACGCTTCCAAGACAAGCGCGTCCTGTTGCTTGACCTCGACCCGCAAGGGCACGTCGCCACCTCGCTGAAGTCGATGATTCGAGTCGGGGGCGGCTCTCTGTCGACGGTGCTCACAGACGAACGCAGCGGGCTCGAAGTCATGGACATCACCACCCAGACGAGCATTCCAAACTTGCACATCACCCCCATCGACCCGGGCCTGTCACAGGCAGAGGACATCATGGGTACGCGCATCGGCAAGGAATTCATTCTTCGAGATGCGCTCGCCATCACACGCACCCACTACGACGTCATCGTGATTGATTGCCCTCCGAACCTGGGCAACCTGTCCGTGAATGGGCTGGTGGCGGCCGACCAGGTGCTGATTCCATGCGACCCGTCTCCCCTCGCCCTCAGTGGCGTGAATGCGCTCGTTGGGACCATCTCCCAGATCGCTGGCCGGCTCAATCCCGAGATTGACGTCCTGGGCATCTTGATGACCCGAGTCGATGGCCGAAACACCACCCTGAATCAGGCCATCGTGGACGAGATCAAGCAGACCTATGGCGACGCGGTGCTTCCGGTTCAGATCGGCATCAACAGCGCGCTCGGCAAGGCTCAAGCCGCCGGTCGAGATGTGTTCGAGTTCGACCCGTTCAGCCGCGGCGCACGCCAGTACGGCGAGCTCGCTGAGACTCTGGTCACTGACGGACTGTAGGGCCGTCTAGTTCGAGCCCCCGTCCGTGTCTGAGTTCATCGCCCGGCGTGCGTTGGCAATGGCTCCGGCGACTGGACCAGCCGCGAGCCTCTCGAGCTCGCCGCGCTCTCTCGGGAGCTCCGCCGCATTCTCACGGTGATTGAGGTGGTACAAGCCACGCTTCGCAGCCTCCGCTGCTTCGAGCTCACGCCCAAGCGCCTCGAGCGCCATCGCTTCTTGCAGCCGCAAACTGCTTGACCGCGTGGCATAGCCCTGCGTCGCGAACTCCAACACTGCGGCGGCATCGCCGGCCTCGCGCAGCGTGCGCATCGCCAACAGCGCAGCAACCCCTGATACCCGGGTCTGTGGGCGACCATGGTGGGTGCCAGAAGACTGCAGGCACCATCGAGCCTCGTCCGCAGCCCTGTCGGCGTCCCCGGCCGCAAGCAAGGCGCGAGCATGAATCAGGTGAGGCAGGGCCGCGGAAGTGAGCAGAGGTGCCCGCCTGGCACAGAACAGCGCCGCCTGTGGCTGATCGCGAAGAAGGTGAATGACCGCACGCCACGCCCACGGTCGCCAATCGAGTTGGCCCGTACTCAAGACCTCATCCAGCCGACCGGCCCACCCCTGCTCATCGTCGCCGTCAAAGCCGTACATGAGCCACTGGACCGGGCTGGACGGCGCCGCATCGACGCTCATCGCCATGCATGCGCGCTCCACCTCAGCGCTCTTTGTCGAAATGGCGGACTGCAGCGTCGGGTCGACCACACAACACTCCACGAACAGGCGTGCACGGGCACTTACTGGCTCATCGAGCAGCCAGCTCGCCAGTCGATGCGCCTCCAGCGACCGGCGACCCAGGTCTCTGCACTCTCCGCCCACAGCGAGCAGACACCGAGCCATCGCCGCCAGCAAGTCAGTGTCGAGCGGTGGCCCGAGGGGGTCGGGTAGGGTTGCCGCGAGGTGGGTCGCCTGGGTGTTCAGCCCGGCCCGATGCAGACCCAACACGATCTGCGGGGTGCACAGCGCGTCGGTGCTCCAGACCTCGGGAATTCGATGGCCCGACGCAAGCAAAGCATCGATCACCTCGCCCCGGACCTCTTCGGCGTCAGCACCGTCAGCCAGCAAGTCTGCGGCGGCCTGTGGCTCGTCGAGCAACAGATGAACGCGCGCCACGGCAGCCACTAGCCGTCTGTCGTGCGGTCGGCGGGACAGCGCCTGTTGGGCGGCGGGCAAATCTCCAGTGGAAACCGCGCAACGAGCCTGCGCAAACAGCACTTCCTCATCGCCATCACCGCGTATTGTGGCTGCTTTGATGACAAGGTCGATATCGGACAATATTGCACCGACCATCGCGGCAGTCTTCGCTGCGGATCGGGCTATCGTTGGGTCCGACGACACTGCCAGCGCATCCGCGACCAATGCCCGTGCCTGCTTCGCATCGCCCAGACTCGCCGCAATGCGCGCCGCACCGTCGATGAATGCGAGGCGGTCGGGGCCCGGAACGCGCCCGGCATTGTCAGTGAGGAACGCGAGTCGCGTGGCAGCACCACTGCCTCCGCACTGGGCCTCGATGACACCCAGATCTCCGTAGAGTGTGGCCTTGTCCACGACCGACGGAAGCTCGCGCACGAAATCGTCAACGCGTGCAATCAGCCGACCGCCGCCCCGTAGGACGTCGAGCCTCACCACCAACGCCGCCAACCCAACGTCAAACTCCTGCGCGAGAGCCGCTTCAACGAAGCCAAGCGCTGCCGTCTCGGTGGCAGCGTCAAGGGAGGCATCTGCGGGGTTGGGTTGGAACGGATCGAAGGTCATGGGCCGATCATAGACAACAGAGTGACCAATCCGTCGCGCTTCGCCGCCGTCTCGAGAAGCCGAAGGAAGCGCATCAGCGTCTGGGGTCGCTCCTCTGGCGCCAGCCGAAGCCCCTGGCGAAGCACTCTTGCCACCCTCTTGGGCGCTGTCGCACCGACGTCCTCGAGCGTGGGATGGGGCTGCGCCCCCCGCCGCCACACAGATCGCATCCAGTCGTCCGCATCCCAGGTGTCCACACCTGACAGGCACACAAAGAGCAACAGCGCGGTGCTGAACACCGCAGACGCCTCAGTCTCAGGTTTCCCCATCAGAACCTCTGGTGCGAGCGTGGCCGAAAAAGTCGGCAAGAGATCACTGCTGCACAGGTCGTCGTGACGCAGATTCGACGTCCAGGGTTGAACGACCCGAACGAAGTGGCTGATCGTCCCACGCCTCTCGACGTACACCTGAGCCGGGCTGACATGCATCAGGGGCAGTGTCGGCTCGCCGAGCGCCGACGATAGCCTGTCCAGTTCCATGCGCTCCCGCTGCAGCATCACCACCTGAGCCACCACGTCAACCGCAGCGACAGGATCCAGCGGGCCCGACTCAAGCACCTGCACCAGAGGGGTTCCGGCGGGCAAATCACTGACAATTTGCGGTGGTGTATCGCTCGTGATTTCGCGAATGCGCACCGAGTGGGGAGACCGCAGCGCTTGGTCGGACCGAATCACATCGAGGATGCCGCCCATGGTGCACAGATCGCAGCCCCAGAGCGTCTCGCGATGCAGGGCGTCCGGCGACGTGGGCGAACGCAGTGGCAGCCCGGCTTCATATGTCTGGCGGCTGGGCACCTGCACCACGGGGGCGATGGATGCCAGATACGCCCGAATGTCTGCACAATTTTGGCCCGTTTTCATGGATCCATCGAACGGGCCAGCTTCGACGATATGCAGTGTCTCGCCGTGCCACTCCGGGGCGTCATCTGCGGAAGTTGACTGCGCTTCCAGGCCGCTCACAAGGCAGCCGCTCAGATTGCACAGCGACGTCCAATCCAACCTTGAGCGCGACTCCGCGAGCCAGGCAGAGGCAAAGGCTCGTTCTGGCGATGCAAGTCCATCCACTATCACCTGGTGACGGCCGGCAACGAGCGAGCGAGTGACCAACCATGGCAGCGTCCGGGAGGCTCGGTGCATGCGTCGCAGTCCGGCAATGCCGTCGGCTTCATTGAGGGCAGCACCCAGCAAGATCAAATGCCCCGATTCAGCCGAAAACGCCCGGACAAAGCGCCGCGCCAGCTCAGATGCGGCACCAAAAGACACGACATGGGCGGACGGAAGCTCCTCTGCGGCTAGGATCGCGTGAAGGCCGCATGCCACGTCGTCTAGGCTCGAAGAGTTTGCCGGCCAATCGCACATCACAACGGGACCCGAATCGGACAGCCCCTGGGCGAGTCGCCAAGCGCAATCGGAGAAGCCCAGCTCACCCACGAGCAGCAAAACCGCATCGCCAGGCGCTCCCAGTCGTCGATATGGGAATTGCACCCCACCAAAATCCGCGTGATGCAGTGGATGATCGCGGCGAAAGTTCTGGAACGACTGTCGTTCAGACTCGGGAACATCACCGTAGAAGCGGTTGATCACCATCGAAGTGTACCCCTGACCTCCGCTGTTGGGTTAGAGCGCCGGGCTGATCGGAGTGATGGCCATGGGCTGGTATACAGGCAAGAAAGTGTTCGTCGTTGGCGGAAGCAAGGGCATCGGGCGGTCTATCGCACTGCAGCTGGCCAAAGACGGTGCCCACGTGATGATCGCCGCTCGCGGCCAAGAGGCACTCGACGAGACCGTCGCCGCCCTCAAGGCTGCCGGTTCTGACTCACAGACCTTGGCGTCGGTCTCAGTGGACGTCACCGACATTCAAGCGGTCCATGCCTCCGCCGAAAAGGTCCTCGAGACCCTGGGTGGCCTGGACGTACTGATCTGCAACTCGGGCTATTCCCGACCCGGCTACACCCACGACGTACCAGAAGACGTGTTCCGGGCAATGATCGACGTGAACTACCTGGGGCATGTCTACATGACCCGCGCGTTCCTGCCCCACTTCATGAAGCAAGGCAACGGAGACATCTGCTTGGTGTCGTCCATGATGGGCTTTTTGCCGCTGTACGGCTACTCCGCGTACAGCGCATCCAAGTTCGCCATCGTCGGCTTCGCCGAGGCACTGCGCCAAGAGATGGTCCCCCACGGCGTCCGGGTTGGCGTGTTCTACCCCCCGACCACCGAGACCCCGGGCCTCGAGATCGAGAATCAGACCAAGCCCCGAGACGTCTGGCTGTTGGAGTCCGACAGTGCGTTCTCGAGCACCTACAGCGCCGACGCCGTGGCCCAAGCCGTGTTGCGCTTCATTCCCAAGGGCCGATTTGACAGCGTCGTCGGGGCCATGAACTGGTTCATCTACCTGTTCTCTCGTCACTTCCCAGGCATCTCACGCATCCTCACGGACCAGGAAGTGGCAGGAGCCCGCAAGAAGGTTGCCGCAGAAGGCGCAAGCCCAACTTGAGCTACGACGTCGCGGTCATTGGACTCGGAACCGCCGGAGCCGCCGCAGCCTCCCTGTGCGCTCAGAACGGCTTGCGTGTTGTTGGCCTCGAGAGCGGTGCACTCACGCGCGCCGGGGCTCGCTGGGTGAATGCGGTGCCAGGATGGCACTTCGACCAAGCGACCATCGCACGCCCAACGGGGCCGGAGTTGCTTGGCAACGGCGGCACCATGCACCTCGTGGCTGGATGGGGGCCGACGCGTGTTCGACTGCGCACTTCCGACGTGCTCGAAGTCGACATGCGTGCGTTGGTCCAACGACTCCAAGACGATGCCAGCCGGGCGGGAGCCCACATTCGCGGCGATGTTCGCGTCCAAAGGGTGACCGATACTGGCGTCGAGACGTCAAGTGGGCCGGTCGACGCTCGCTGGATTGTCGATGCATCCGGCCTCGCGGGTCTGCGACTGCTGGTACAGCAGCGCCCCGAGCCCACCAACATCTGTGTCGCTGCCCAAGGGGTACACCAAATCACAGACCGCGAAGCAGCGCATGACTTCTTCGCCAAGCACGACGTGCCGGTCGGGGAGACGTTGTGCTTCAGCGGAATCGCCGGCGGCTACTCCATCGTGAACGTCCGCCTGCACGCCGATGAAGTGTTCTTGCTCACCGGAAGCGTACCCGCGGACGGCGTGCCCAGCGGACCCGAGCTGCTCGCATCGTTCTGCAGCACACACCCGTGGGTGGGCGAGCGCCTGTTCGGCGGCCAACGAGCGCTGCCGCTGCAACGGCCGCCGGCCTTTGTTGGACGAGATCGCGTCGCGGCCATTGGCGATGCTGCCAGCCAAGTCTACGGTCCACATGGCAGCGGCATCGGGCAACAACTCATGGCCGCTCGCATCTTGGCTGAGCAATTCGCAAGCGGCGCGGGGCCCGACGGCTACAACATGCAGTGGCAGCGGGAGCGCGGTGGCTTGCTGGCGAGCGTGGATCTGTTCCGCCGCTTCTCGCAGTACCTAAAGCCCGACGACCTGCAGCGCATGATGGCCGGCGGCGTGTTTCAGCCCGAGCTCTTCTCACAGGGGCTGTCCCAACGCGACGCCAGGCCCTCGCCAATCGAGGCCCTCAAGGCGGTGATCGGACTCGCCAGGGTGCCCCGCTTGGCTGCTGGCATGCTGCCGGTACTGCTAAAGACGCCTCTCATCGAGCTGCACTACAGCCGCTATCCATCCGATCCCGCGAAGGTCGGCAAGTGGACCCGACGCCTTGACCGGTTGACGGGCGTGCAGACCAAGCCATGATCTTAGCCCTGCTGTTGGCTTGCTCTACTGCTCCAGCACCGGGACCGCTGCAGATCGACGATGCCGACCGCTCACTTATGCTCACCATCAGAGACCTGGCAACGGCTGGTTTTGTCCCGAAATCGGCCCGCGGTGGACAGTGGACGAAATTCCTCGACGAAGACGGCAATATCAAGCTGACCTACGAGTACCGGCGTCCGCATGCCGACCCAGAGCCACTCTTTGTGGGGTCCTACGTCTTCGTGCAACGCGACCCATCCACCGCCGAATTCGCCTTTCAGGCGGCCATGGAGGGTACCCGAATGGGTCTCTCCAGCGTCGAGACCATCCGACGCGACGAGGTGCTCGGCGTTGTCCAGCGTCACGAATGCACCATCATGCAGGCGTCCGGCATGGACGTCGGCACCACATGTGCGGTGTTGCATGAACAGTACGTCTATCTGTTCATGGTCTCTGGAACGGTCGCCTTCGCCAACCCGGGATCGATGGATGACGTTCTGGGACCCAAGATCGCGAGGTTGCAAGGCTATATACCCACCGCCACTCCCCTGGAGACCCCATGAACCTCTGGCTTGTTGCTCTGCTGGCCTGCAAAGGCCCGACCGACACCGGCGATCTGCCCGAAGTGCCAGCGTTCGAAGACGCGCAGCGCGTCGTCACCATTGGCGACAACGTGGGTTCAAATCCAAGCTGGTCACGCAGCTACATCGCCCTGTTGGCCGACAACGACGACGAGCTCTTCCCGGCATTTGCAGGGAGTGACCTCGCTACGGTGCTGCCAGATGCCGAGGTCGTCCGTCTGGACAAGGGCGGAGACAGTTTCTATACGCTGGCCGCCTCGGCGCAGCCGTTCTGCGACGAGTGCCTGCCCGCCGATGATCTGCGTCCCACGCTCGTCATTATCGAACTTGGGGTCAATGACCTGGTCGCAACGGCCTTGGCGATGCTGAACGACGAGTCACTGCGAGCCGACCCCACGCCCGCACTCGACGAGTTCCAAGGCGACGTGCGCACGGTCTTGCGCATGACCGAGGACCGCACGCTGTTCCCCACGCCGCCACTTGTCTACGTCACCAACGTCTACGACCCATCGGACGGCGTGGGCGACGTTGCGGACCTCGTGACCAGCTTCTTCCCGTTCCCCGGCGCTGAAGACGTGACACCCGAACTCGGACTGGCCATCATCGCTGGGTTCAACGACGCCATAGAGGCCGAAGTGATGGCGATCGACGCACAGCCAATCGATATCCACGGCGCCTATCTGGGCCACGGCTACCACTACAACGACGACACCTCTCCCTTCTACGATGCCGAGGACCCCAGCATCTGGTTCGGCACCGTCATCGATCCGAATTTGCGCGGCGCCCATGAGCTGCGGCGCACCACGTGGCTAGCGCTCACCGGTGAGTCCATCACGGCGATTCCAACCGACCTACCCGTTGAGAGCACGACAGGCCTCCCAGTGGTGCCAACGGACGGTTGGGCAAAGGCCATCGCTGACAGCGCGGTCACCGCCGAGATCGCGGACGCTGACATGACGTATGTCAACATCGCAGCGGATCCGGAAGTCGCCCTCGGCGAGCCAAGTGGCAGCACCTTTGGGGTCGTGGCTGTAGGGGTTCTGGGGGCGTGGATCACCTTCGACATGGGTGAACAGACCCGAGCCACCGATGGCGACGGCGAAGATCTTGTGGTGCTCGAGTACGGCACACTCAGCGGTGGCACACCCGAGCCATACCGAGTGTCGGTCGCAGACTCACCCGACGGTCCGTGGACCATCCTCGGCGACGCGTTTGGTGAGCGGGCCTTTGACCTCGCTCCCGCCGGGGTGACCTCCGCTAGGTACATCCGTGTCGAGAGCCTCGCGCAGATGGCTGAGGTCTTGGGAGGCATGGGCTCGCCCTACTACCCCGGACCCGAGCTCGACGCTGTCGGCGTGGTCTACCCCGCCCCATGATCGCCTTGATCCCGGCACTGTTCCTCATCGGCTGCAATGGCGACGATGACGTCACGTGGCATGACGACATCGCTCCAATCATGGCCGAGCACTGCGTGCAGTGTCACAGCGCCGGTCAAATCGGCCCCTTTCCACTCGACAGCTACGAGGCCGCCGCTCCACTGTCCACGCTCATCTCTGATGCTGTGGCTTCGCGGACCATGCCCCCGTTCGGCGTCGATGCGACCGGCAGCTGCAATGACTTTGACGGCGCCCGACTGCTGACCGACGCCGAGATCGACCTCGTCGTCGCCTGGGCCGCCTCCGAGAGCAAGGAAGGCCGAGTGGCCGAAGCCCCTGTCCCCGCATCGCCTATCCACCTGGCCCGCCAGGACCGCAGCTTAGACATGGGCATCGACTACACGCCGGCCATCGCCCCCGATGACTACCGCTGCTTCATCGTCGACCCCGGCATCGAGCGGGATGTGTTCGTCACCGGCTACGAGGTCGAGCCCGGTGAGCCCAAAAGTGTCCACCATGTGATTCTGTACACACTGGACACTCCCGAGGCAGAAGCGCAAGCCATCGCGTTTGACGGACAAGACGAGACGGCCGGCTACACCTGTTTCGGGAGCAGCTTGGTCGACCCCCTGCAGTCCCGCCCCATCGCTGCTTGGGCGCCCGGCACGTCGGCGACCGTCTTTCCGGAACAGACCGGAGTCCGCATCAATGCCGGCCGAAAGATGGTGATGCAGCTTCACTATTGGAGCCCAGACACCGATAATCTGCTGCCCGACCGGACTCGCGTCCATTTGCAGGTCGAAGAGACCATTCCCAAAGAAGCGTTTGTCTACTTGATCGCGGACCTAAGCATGGAGCTGCAGGCCGGCGTCGCGGACCTGGGCCACACCTTTGAGCAGCCGCTGTCTGGCTTGGGCCTGCCACTTGGCGTGTACGTGCGCGGCGTCTTTCCACACATGCATCGACGAGGCCGGTCCATGCATGCCGAGATTCTGCGCGAGCCACAGGAAGCCTGCCTGGTCGATGTGCCGGCCTGGGACTTCAACTGGCAGCAGATGTATTTCTTCGATCAGCCGTTGTACCTAAACCCAACGGACACGCTGAAGATCAGCTGCAGGTACGACACAAGCGAAGACACCACACCTGTCGTGTGGGGTGACGGCACCGAAGACGAGATGTGCTTGCTCGGCGTCTATGTCACCGTCGCCCGCTAGGCCCTAGAAGCCGCAGTAGCTCTCGTAGGTCACAGAGTAGGCGTCGTGCACGATGACGCTCTGGGAGGGCCACTCAATGGTCGCCACATCCCACACAGCACCCGCATCGTTGAGGGTGCCAGTGAAGGAGTCGGCAAGCACGCCGCCGATGTAGACGTCGACGTTTACCGTGGTCGCGGGACATGGGCCCGCGCAATCGGTGCCGCCATCTTGGCCGTAGTAGTGGACCTGGATGCGGTATGAGCCGCTGGCAGGCGAGTCGATTGTGGTGGTCTCAGGGCCGAAGCCCGGAATCGTGTCCCAGTCGAGGGACGGGTTGTCTGCCGCGCCGGGCGCACCCCACTCGGGGTTCATGTTGCACCAGCTGCAGTCGCCGGGGCTGTCCCAGATGACGGCGCCGGAGCGCAGAATGTGCAGATCTTGGTCCGTCGACGTGTCCCAAGACGCCTGAACGTAGAAGCCATCGCCCGGAATGGCGTTGATCACAATTTGGTCAGGGGTGGAGTCCCAGATGCCAGCGTCGTTCATGACGGTGAGATCGATCACGTACTCCCCTGCCAGGTCGGCGAAGAAGCTCTTGGTGTTCGCTCCGCCCATGTCCTGCAGGGTGGCCGTCGAGCCCGAAGGCTGCGACACAATCGTCCACTTGTAGTCGGTGATGGCAAGGCCGCCCGGATCGTAGGAAGCGATGCCGTTGAGAACCACCGTGTCGAGCGGGTTGACCTCTTGGTCGGCACCGGCGTCAGCGACGGGTTCGCCAGCGACAACCGGATCTTCCGGCTCTTCGACGATCGGCTCGTCGGGATCATCGGGCTCGTCCAGGAGGTCGTATTCGTGGGCGCAGCCGGCGCTCAGAAGAAGTACGATGGCTGGAATGACAGCGCGCATAGGGACCTCCGGGGCGGGCAACTTGCTGCGGAACGGGCCAACGCGCAACCGGAACCTTCAGATTTCACCAAAACG
>Ga0114932_10002893_pt1 | contig 17445 bp, 24 predicted proteins | sample 2SBtaG_2_FD_87286 | JGI IMG/M metagenome (GOLD analysis project Ga0114932, IMG submission 87286) | Deep subsurface microbial communities from Kolumbo volcano to uncover new lineages of life (NeLLi) - 2SBTROV12_ACTIVE470 metaG | ecosystem: Environmental > Aquatic > Marine > Volcanic ... | reverse complement strand
ACACCATCAGGAGAGTACAAGTAAGGAAGTACACCTGTTCCATCACAAAAAAAGCATTTATCGGTTTTATAATCTATTGGTGTAGACTTTTCAAATGTCTTATAAACAGTATTGAGTTTTGATATGGTAGGAAATGTATCCTCGTTATTCAAAATAAAATCTACTGTTTCTTCTATTGCTTTAGATGACTTGTCTTTGGTCCAATTCATATGTAGATCAAACTGATCTCTTTTTGTCTGTGGGTTTCTGCCAAAACCATTCCACAACTTTAAAATAGCCTTATCAGGTGTTAGTCTTTCCATTCCATCCCCTTATATTTATCTAATATGTTCTCTCCCTGCTCTACTTCATCATTCCATCTTTCTTGATTTAAAAAAGTAGTTGGCATAGGAATATATTTTTTATCTTGCCATTGTTCTGATGCACTCCACATTTCAACAGATGTTACCATTTTTTCTAACAACTCATCATCGGGGTTAATCTTTAAGAAAACTTTATACGCTTGTTTCCTTGATTGTTTTCTAGGGTAAGTCTGCCAAAAAAGATTAAACCTTCTTTCCACTTCTATATCCACTTCCACTTCTGTTTCTATTTCTATAACCCCTAAATCATCTTGAACTAGCCCCTTATTCTGTATAATATCATATAATCCATATCTTTCTATTTTTTCTAATGCTGACTTATGACAGTTGTTTCTTCTTGACATTTTTCCCTTATATTGAAACTCTAAGAATTTTGGTAAGAACCATTTTTCTCCATTTTTAATTGGAATTACCTTACGATTAAAAACGCTTAATATTTCTTCTGCCGTTACTTCAATTCCTAGATGAAACTCTAATGATTCTATATCAACATCCCATAAACCTGCGTGATCCACAACATCTGGTAGATAGCACCACACAAGTTTCATTCTTGGGTCAAGCTTACGAATCCATCGCTTTTTCCATTTTTCGGTATCTGTGAATCTATTTGCCATTAGTCTTGTGGTACAATAGCAATAGCGACTGACCTGTTTATCAGTTCTAAAAGCTTTTGTACTTCCTTTAATTCGCTGTTATAGGTATCTAGTTCAATTCTCCAATTCCCTGCAATTTTTAGGTTCTTTACCCCAACAACTTCTGCGTTTAGAGTAATACCCTGATCTGTATTTTGTGGCTTTTCACCGCCCCTGTTTAAACTCATTTAATCTCTCCTTTAGTGCTTTGTAATAAATTTCGTTAATGTAATCTGATTTTCTGCACGTTTGATTAGATCGTACATATAAAGCGTTAAACCCATTTTCCCCTAATTGATTTATCTTAAATGCTCTATATGACTCTCTATCTGTTACCTCCCAATGTCTATGGCATCCGTGGCATAGGGCATCACAATTCTGCTCATCAAACCTTGTACTTAACCTAGTTCTCCCGAAATAGTGTGAGTTGTGCAAGGCTGAGGTAGGGGGTTCGTAGTATTTCCCGCACCTCACACAACTCCACTTATCTCTGGTTCTGATTATCTGAGAAAATACTTTATCCCATTTACTTATCTTCAAAATGGGAGATCATCGGTTTTCCCTGACATAACAAACTGAACCCAAGAATTAATTTCTTCTACTGTCTCGGGTGTTAGTTTTTTACCTGATTTATAAGCCTCTACTGCGAATCCGTGCCTAACCTTACCTTCTGCCTCTTTTCTTATTGTTTGATCGTAAGTTCCTTGCATATTAACCGCCTTAGTTTTTAGTTCATTGTATTTTTCATCAAAATTCCCATCTTCTTGAATTACTGTCCAAACTGTTCTATCCCCTTCTTTTGTAAGGGTAATAACAACATTTGTATCGGGGTCGAGTGTAGATATTTGCCTGTCTAGGGCATCACTCGCAACCAAAGTCCTAGTTTCATTTTCATATGAAACAGAATATAGGTGTTCTACCGATCCAAACTGATTTGTCCTTGTTTCCATCGGTTCTTTTAAGGTAATGGGAAATGGTCTTCCCCCATCCTTGAGTTTAATGTACAGTTCTCTCATTTTGTCTCCTTTATGAAATAGGTTGCATATTTTGCATTCCTACTTTTTGTTGTTTGGGTTTCTATGGCATACCCTTGTTGTCTTAAATCGTGAATCCTAGAGGCTAACCTAAAACATCCAAACAGTTCAAAAGCATCTATCTGAGTAATTGCTTTACCACTCTGCAAGTGCCTTAATATCTGTTGGTTTTGACTATCTTTTTTTGTCTCTGCACTTGGCATACCCTCTTCAAATACATTTCCTATATGAGTATAACTCATTTTACTCTCCTTTTATAATATTTTCCACAACCTTTACAATAAACCTTATTACGTTCTTGAGGTTTAATGCGTGTAAGTAAGTTGCGAAAAACAGTTTTTATTTTATTAATCACAATCAATACAAGTGTTTTCTCCGTGAGCTTTTTTGGAGGCATCTATCATTTCTCTATCTCTTTTGACCTCGAGCATTTCATCCTTTATTTTTTGCAATTCCTTTAGCTTAGCCTCGTAAGGTCTCCTCCATTTCGGATCAAGGGGTAATCGAATAGTAGATATTGCCGTTAACCCCCATATAATGTGGTCAAGATCAGTTTCAGACAATGTAATGTTTACTACTTGCTCACTCATCTTCTACTCGGGGAAAAACTAGCTTCAATCTTCTTATTTTCTTTGACGCACTCTTTTAAAACATCAATGGGTATAAAGTGTGCTATTGCCGTCTTTACTCTATATGAAGACTCCACGTTTAACATATAATATGCTAGTTTACGCATATCTGCCTTATTGGTAGGACTTGTGTTTGTGTATCTGCAATACATCCCCATACTCATTTGATAGCTAGATGCGGATTGCCCCCTCTCAAGTATCCTTGCAAACATACCTTTTGCGTAAGTTGCCCCCAATGCTTTTTCAATCCAACGTATGCGAGATAGATTTCTACTATCTACACTTGCACCATTCATATATCTCCATAGATACTGATTGCCATTAATTAGCATTGTATCTTTATTCGCTGAAATAAACATAGAGTCATACACCGCATCACTATCGCTATTATGTTGTATAATAGGAACTTTCACCTCTGACTCTTTTTTACCATCTTGTTTGGCTATTAGCTTAAACGCCATTGTTCGCCTATGTCCGTCTACAACTGTAAGATCGCTTGATACGATGATTGGAACTAGCAAACCGTATTCTTTAATATTCCTCGCCAACTCTTCCACCTTTCTTTCTCTTGACGGTGGATTGTAGGGTGATGGAACTAATGTGTTTAAAGGCACTCTTTTAAATATCATAATTACTTCTCTCCTTACTCTTTTACGTTAATAGGAACACCATCAACAGTTGCGTTGCCCATAAAGTTTTCAATACAAGCTTGAGATTCTTCGGCAATTTCTGAAATCATACCAAAACAAGATAAAGCCATTCTTTCCTCACTATGACTAATAGCTGGTTCGGATATAGATAAAATCCTACCGAGATCACTCTGTATCATATTGAGAAGTCTAGCAACCTTCAACATTTGGTCGGAGTTGATAATTAAACCCATAGCGTTGTTTTGATCGTCTTCAACTGCATCTTCACGGCAACAAGGCTGATTGTTTTCGTACTCATCGCCTTCTATATCTTTAAATATATTCGACATTTTTCTCTCCTTTAAGGGGCTTATTCTCTGAGTTCATCCCAAATTAAATACAAAAGTATTATTACTGCTATTTCCCACACGATAATATTATTTAGTAGATATTATTAGTAGACATAATTCTATGCACACGCTTCTTCTGTGCAAAATACTTGATCGTAGGAAATATTTAACACATAGCATAAAGCTAATTTCGTAGTCTTAGGCATAGGTGTTCTTTTGTTTTTATAGTTGTACCAAGTCATATTAGAAATACCTAGCTGTCTAATAACGTGGGCTTGGCTTATTCCATTTTCGGTTAAGTGTTTAATTAATCTGTTCATTATTATCCCCTTTATTTAAAAGTTTAGTTCTGTATCCCAATCTACAAATTCATCGTGATCGTAAACTGTCTCGCATACTTCGCAAACCATAGCATCCTGCTCAATCCCGTTACCTGCTATTACCTCACAATTATATAGTTTCTGCTTGGTATAGCCACTACATTTTTTATTCTGACAAGTGTGGTTAGATTGAAATAGTTCTCGTAGTTTTTCGTATGTGTTCATTTTATTTCCTTGTTTATCAATATGTTAATATATATATAAATATATAATAAAGCAAATCATTTATTCAAAATATGTACTTACATAAGGGGGGGGGTGCTGTTTAGGAAAGTATGTTTTTAGCATAGGGGGGGGTATAGAATACCTCAAACATTCCTTAGTAAATATTAGGAAAAAGTAAGCATTGAATGTTTTTGGGCTAAATATTGCGGCAAAAAATTTTTGGGCGTTTTTTTGGCTTGTATTATGTCTACTCGCATTTATTTGCAAATGAGACGCAATCTCATTTGGCATAAATTTCACGAAAAAAAAAAAATCTTAAAATCCAGATTTGAAAAAATTATTATGTCTACTCACTACTTTTTTTTCGATAAGTAGACATAAAAAAATAAAATCTGGTTTGGACTGATAAGGATCAGTTCTTTTTTTTGGTTTCGTCCAGTACAGACAAAAAAAGATAGTTTCGTCCAGTACAGACAAAAAACTCCGCTTAAATTAGCTATTTTAAGCCATTAGAATAAATTTGGTATAAATTCCTAGTTTCCCTTTCTTTTTTTACGCTCTAAAATCAATTCTAAAGCACTTTTATTGGTTTAGTTGATCCCTTATATCAAACAGAATTCGAGTATATTTTAAAACCTTATATTTAACACTATATAAAAAAAGAGGTTAGAGGGGGAATCGAACCCCCTCGCATTCCAAACTAACCTAGCCTAACCCAATTTTAGGGATGTTATTATCCTTTCTAAAGCTTAAGCAATCGGGGCAATATATGTTTGATTCATCGCCGTCTATTCTCTCACCACAGGAGCATAAATCAACCCAATCATTTTTTATTGTTGAATAGTAGGGTTGGTACGCTCTGTAATCACCGTATGAATCAACATAGCTGTATTTTTTAGCGGGTTTCCAATGGCAATTAGAAAACCAAACACCATTTATCCAACTCCCCAATGATTCATTTATTATTGAGAATTGATTTTTAGCATTCAAAAAAGCTAGTTTATTTGATCCGATAGACTCCTCAATTAACCATTTGTATGACTGATTGTTAATTGGATCATCTTTAATTCTACTTAACTTTTTTGTAAAATGGTATGTATCAGATCTATTTTTTTCCGATAGGTCTACATCTATAACCCCGTTGTGGATCATCACCAAACCTTTCTTAACTACGAAAGGATGACAATTTTCAAGGTTCACCAAGCCAGAGGTCATAATACGACAATGCACTAAGAAAACAGAAAGCGGGTTTTCTGATCTTGCCTTATTGTATGCTCTCCAAAAAGCCTTGAATGAGTTTAAGACTTTATGGATCATCACTTTGTTATTTTTAACATAAGCAAATCCACCGCCGTCAGGGTTACTCTCCCAACACGCTTTGAGCTGTTTTTTTGTGATTTGATGTTTCGGTTTCTGTACGATAGCTACACACATACTATAAACTCCTATTTATTAACTGATTCATTTTATTTTTCGTTAGTCCACCATCTCTCTCAATAAAAAAGTCATTGGCTGAGATTGGATAAGGAAACTCTTTTTTCTTTTTTTCTTCATTATGGAGATCAAGATTTTTTTGGAGTTCTTTTATATTTTGTTTCCAATTACTGAGTAATAAGCAACCTTGCTCAGTCTGAGCAAAATTCTTATCGATTTTGGATTCTATTTTTTCCTGTAGTTTGTTGATCTCTTGATTTATACCTCTTACCTTCCTTTGTAAGGTTATAAAATCACGGTTTTGCGTTCTTATGTCCTGATATTCCTTCTGGAAAGAAACAAAGGGATTTTCTGTTTCTTGGAATGCCCCTCTAGCTTGACACCAATTAAACAAATTCGGATAATGCCCCCTTCTTTTTTCAAGGTAAGATTCAAATGTTGAAGGGTTAAGACTTTTTGCGTTGTGATTTCTAGTTAGCTCCAAAACGAGATCACAAAATTCAACATTTTTTCTGAATGAAGGTTCGAACAAAGTTCCCCTAAAAATTCTTACCTCTATTGTTTGCGAGTTGTTCATATTGACAGCGCAAGATCTAGATCCACCTCTAACCCTCGTAAAGTCTGTTAGATTGGTTAGGATTTCATTCTTATCAGTCCAAGGATTTTTCCTGATAACCCCATTTGATGAAGGTGAAAGGGTTGCCCAATCTCTGAGCTCATTAGGGTTTCTTTGACTGATCCAAGCTATGAATGATGGATTGTAAAAGAAGAACCTTTGAAACTTATATATATGATATTGACCCTCGAATGCGGTTCTTGAGATGTGGACGTGAATCCCGCAAGATCTCCCATTGTAAGAGGTCATCCCGTTTCTTTTCAGTAGTTTGAGTCCTGAAAAATCCGCTTTTTTGAAAGCGTCAAAAGTGAAGGGGTGCGAAACAATTTCAAACCCTGAGCAAGTTCCATCTTCTTTTAAGTAGGTTTCTATGGTTTCTAATTTCTCTTGATTGACCAAATACTCATTCCCAATTAGGTTTCTGTTTTCATCTTCGGGGCAATCAGTTTCAATTTCAAAACCAAAAAAAGCCTTAATCCTTCCCTTGATTTTTCTTAGTGAATATGAGGTGGTATTGTTTGAGATTTTATTTTTTTTCAAGAGATGAAATTTAGGCTCAGGTTTATAACCATAATTATTGATCACCGAGCCTTGAACTTCGATGTATACCTCACATACATCATTCCAATAAATCCTTCCTTCGTCCATGTTGTGTTCTATGCAATCAGGGCACATTTCACCAACAACATCATTGGAACTTCCATCACTATAATCAGACTCGTAAATATCTTCCATTTCTGATTCATCCGCTTGATAATCGCATGATGGACAGTAAAAAGTATTTTCTATTTCGTTATTATTTGGCATTGTTATTCTCTCCTAGATTTTCATTAATTAAGGCAATTCGGATAAGTTCCCCAATATTTTTAAGGACAAACTTAACCCCCTCTTTTTCTGTTCGGGGTTTCTCTCCCCCCTCTATATCTGAAAGATTGATTTTGTAGACCAACATTTAAGACCCCCTCAACTCTGATTTAATCACATCTTTAAACGCTTGGTAATTATGTTTGCCCCAATGTTCTCTTACTATTTCCGAAACACAATAAGCAAGATCAATAATTCCAACAGACCCCCCTTGCTCTTCTGTTTTGTCAATCGCATTATTTAGATTAAGAATTAATAGATTTTCTTTATATGTTTTCATTTTTAGTACTCCTCGATGTTTTTAGAAAAACAGCTTTATTATATGTTACTAGATACCCGTATCTGCCGTTTAGGGCTTCAAGTATCATTCTACCTTTGAAAGTGATTCTATACCTAAGCATCTCATTTGGGTTTGATTCAATTATAAATGAATCATTTTTTAAATCTCTAATTGATTTTAAAACCCTTTGAAGATTCTTTTTTGTCCAGAGATTTGACCCTAGATTCTTACTTTGTTTCATAGTTGGAAACCCTTTCTTTTTATTGTTAAGTAGTGGCACGTCCATAATGTACACATATTATATATAATATTCAAATATATATACAATTAGTTACAATCTATAAATCAAGGTAATTGTTTTACTTGTTAGCCGTATTCCTTAGAAAGTAGATAAACAGATATAAAGTAGAAAGGAAAGGTAATTAAATGAGTTTAGATAATTCTAAAAATGGTGGGCACTCCGCCCAATCCCACGTTAAACCAAAGGAAAGCGGTGAAACCTTTGAAAAGCCAAAAAGAAACTCAAGAGGACAATGGCTCAAAGGTTCATCGGGTAACCCTTCAGCATTATTTAAGAAAGGAAACACGTTCAGTGTTGGCAAGGGTCGAAGAAATTCGGTTTCTGATCTCCTGAAGAATATGGGAGATTTAAAAAAAGAGGGTCAGTCTAAATCTAGAATGGAAACTGTCCTAAATAGATTGTATGAACTTGCGGAAAGCGGAGATATTCGAGCCATTCAAGAGTTACTTTCAAGAATTTGGGGCAAATCTCCCGAAACAATCCGAACCCAAGAGATTGAATCGGATGAACTAATAATTTCTTGATTTTTCATCCATAAACCCCCCCCCTTTGGATTTTGAAATTTCGGATCGCATCTAAGGGTTTTCTTGACCACCAGAAATCTTTTTGGGATTTACCAAATTATATAAAGATACTGGTTGGAGGCTATGGATCGGGTAAAACCTATATAGGGGCATTACGCCTAATCTATTTATCCTATCTAAATCAAGGGATTCCAGTAATGTATGTATCCCCATCCTACAAAATGGCAAAGAGAACGATTCTTCCTACTCTTAAGGGGATAATGAACAGATCAGGAATAACCTATACTCATAATAAAACAGACAACGAAATAAAGATAGTAAATTGGAATGGAAAGATATGGATAGGTTCAGGAGATGATCCTCAAGGTTTGTTAGGTCAAGAATTAGCGGCAATCGGAATAGATGAGCCGTTTATACAGAGTAAGGATGTTTTTGATATAGGTATTTCGAGAGTAAGACATCCAGAGGCAACAAAAAGAGAGATATTTTTAACAGGAACTCCAGAATCTTTGAATTGGGGATATGATATAGCTTTAAATAATGAAGATCAATACGATGTTGGAGTTGTTTTTGGAAATACATTGAGCAATCCACACCTCCCCGAACAATATAAAGAAAGTTTATTAGAAACCTATTCAGAAGAAATGGTAGATGCTTATGTTTATGGCAAGTTTGTCAATCTTCAACAGGGAAGAGTATATAAAAACTTTGATAGAGAATTTCATGTAGTAGAAAGACCTGATTTAAAGAGTGAGATAAAACACGGAGACATTCATATTGGTATGGACTTCAATGTAAATCCAATGTCAGCTTGTGCATTTGTAAAAATAGCAGAAACCGTACATATTTTTAAAGAGTGGTCTCTTCAGAATGCAAATACTTATGATATGGCTGAAGTTATAAGAAAAGAATTTCCCAGAGCTTCTGTTTATCCTGATGCTACAGGTGCATCTCGAAAAACCTCTAGTTCTAAGTCAGATCATCAAATTTTACGAGATAATTTTTTTAAGATTAAAGCCAAAAGAAAGAATCCATCCGTAAAAGATAGAATCAATTCTGTCAATAATTTGTTATTAATTAGAGACGGTAAAAGCCGTTTTTCAATAGAGAACTGTCCAAAACTTGTTTCTGACTTAGAAAGAGTTGTTTGGAAATCGGGAGATATAGACAAATCAGACTCATCACTTACCCATATGTCAGATGCTTTAGGTTATGGGCTTCATTTCCTTTTTCCGATTGTAGCAAAAAAAGCTTCTGTAATTAGGTGGTAATATGTTAATTAATGATCTTTCTGAATTAAGTGTAGTAAAAGCCCTCGAAGAATACCTAGATACCTCAAAAAAGAAACGAGCAGACGAAAGAATGAAGTTTGTTTCGTATTACGAGGGTATGATTAGTGAAATGGAAAGCGATTTAAGGGATTATTTTACAGATGGGGCGTTAAGCCAAGTTCCTTTAGTCGCACAAAATGTAACAGCAAAAATTATAAACTCACGTTGTATTGTTTATAAAGTTCCTCCCAAACGAGCAAATATTACATATCAAGAAAATACTACAGGTCTTGATACTGCTATGCTCAATATTGAGAGACTTACCTATCTTTTAGGTACAATGGGGCTAAGAAGTAAGTTTAATGAAGATGAAGAAACGCTAGAATATGATCTTTTAACAGAGTTTTACCCTCTATTTCAGTCTTTTGAGCAAGAACCCGTAGCCGTTTTATACCCATTATACTCCTATGAGTCCTCTCAAGCTGATTCGGAAGACCTTTTTGCATTTTGGAGTGAGGAAGAACACTATTTAATTAACGCTAAAGGCGATACATACTCAGTAGAAGGAAATGAAAGTAGAATTAATCCCTATGGAGTAATTCCTGTAACCTATGCTCATAGAAGACCTCTCACGACAGATTGGTTTAGAGAAGGTGCTTCAGATGTGATTAGTATGAATGAAACTATTAATGTTATGCTTACAGAATTATCGCTTGGTATGAGATTACAGGCATTGGGGCAACCTGTAGCCACAGGCATTGATGACGAGTCTGCTTTTCAGTTAGGCGTAGACAATATTATTACCCTGCCTGAAGGTGCTTCTTTTTCTTTTCAGTCACCCAGTTCTAGTCTTTCCGACTATGTAGAGTCTATACGATTTTTTGTAGACTCCGTTGCTTATAATAATAATTTAAAAACAAAATGGTCGAAAGGTAAAGATACTGTTTTGTCAGGAGAGTCATTAAAAATGTTAGAAATTGATCTAACGGAAAGTTTAAAAACTGATATAGGGTCTATATGGCGTACTTTTGAAAAAGAAAGATTTAACGTAGACAAAAATATTTTAAGTTTTCATGGAAAAAGTGTAGGAGAGGAAAACCCTGTAGACTTTTCAGAGCCTAGATTTCCAATGTCTGCTCAAGATACAAGAGAGCATTGGAAGTTTTTATTGGAAATGGGTCTTGCTACGAGAGAAGATTATATAAGAGAACACGATCCAGATGCTTCGGAAGAAGAAGTACAAAGACTATTGCAAAGAGCCTCTCAATCAAATGAAGAAAGTGTAAAGCCTGATGAAAGAATTTCTGTTGCAATAAAGGATGAATCATAAAAATTACAATGGAAATAGATGATGTTGAGTATGAGTTCGATGCTTTTGAGGACTTTACTGAAGGGTTGAAACAGATTGGAGAGGCTATTGTGCAGGATCATGATGAAAGAATCTCTGCTGGACTTGGCGTAAATATGAAACCGTTAAAGGAATTAGAAGTTAAGACCATTAATCGAAAAAAAGCCGCAGGGTATGCACAACCAGAAACCCCTTTGTTTGCTACAGGTACGATGAAAAGACTAATTTTAAAGTCGCCAAAACGGAATAAAGTAGAAGTAAGAGTATCTGAATTGAGAGATAAGATAGGAAATTGGCATCAAACAGGTAAAGCAAAAAATAAACTAAGAAAATGGTTTGGAATCTCAGATCGAGTAGCCGCATTTATTGCAGGTGTTATTACTCAAGAAATACAAAGAAAAGTTAATATAACTGTAGATGAAGGCGTTGGATAAAGACTTAATACATAGGAGGTCAGTATGACCGAAGAAACAATAGAGACTCAGGAGAGTCAAGTAGCAGAACCCGAAGTACAGGAAAGTAGTTCGAGAGATGCAAAAATAGATGATATGATCGCAGAAAGCAAGAAATATCGTCAAAGGGCACAGAAAGCAGAGGCGAAGTTCAGCGAACTTCAGAAGCAAATGGATGTTGATAGGCAGAAAAAAATGGAAGACAATGAGCAATTTAAAGAACTTGCTGAAGACTTGAAAAAGCAACTTGAAAGCAAGGATAAAGAGATTGCTGATTTGCAACCCATTATTGAACGGGCAAACGCACTTGAAACATCTACGAGAGAAAAACTGCTATCTGATTTTCCCGAAAATGAACGGGAAGACTATGCAGACCTTCCAACACCCGTATTACAGAAGGTACATGATAAATTAATTAACAACAAACCTGCAAAAACAGACAGTTCTTTAGCAGGATTTTCTTCTGTTCAGTCGAAACCATTTACTGAAATGAGTAGAGACGATCAAAGAAAAAACTGGAAAAATGTTTTGGCAGGTTACACAAAAAGATAGGATTAGAAAATGGCAGAAGTCACTTTAACGACTGCGGCTAATTTTATTCCCGAAATGTGGTCAGACGGTATTCTTGACTACGCTGAAAGACAATTTCAGCTAAGAAATCAGGTAACTGATCTCTCAAGTCTTGTATCGTCAGGTGGAGACACCATCAATATTCCTAAAGTAACTGAAGAAACTGCGGCTTCTTTAAGCTCTGGCTCTGCTGTTACTTATGGTGCAAATACAGATGGTAAAGTTTCTCTTTCCATAGATCAACACGCATACGAAGCAAAAAGAATTGGCGATATTGTCAAAGTACAAGAATCAGCCGATCTTTTTAATATGTATGCTAAAAGCATGGGATATGCTATTGCAAAATATATTGAAAACTATATTGCAGTTAGCGTTCTTCAGGCTCAAACGGGAAATGATGTTACCCTCAGCGCAGACAATACATTCACGACAGCACTTGTCAGAAGTGCTTTACAAAAGTTCCTCGATGCAGGACATTCATACACCGATGGTGAAGCTTTCTTATATTGCTCACCTGCAAGTTACATGAGTGCTTTGTCTTTGCAGGACTTTTACGATGCTTCTCGTAGAGGCGATGATGCAAACCCAGTTGCAAGTGGTTCAGTTGGTATGGTATATGGCGTTCCAACTTTCGTAAGCACAGATTGGGATGATGATGGTGGCACAGGCGATGAAACTGCAACTCTTTTCAAAAAAGAGGCAATTTACTTTGCTATGCAACTGTCTCCAAGAGTACAGTCAAGTTATGATATTGATTACCTTAGTACATCAATCGTAGCTGACGTTATTTTTGGTGCAAAAGCTAGTCATGCGGCTTCTAGCACAGCTTGTGCAGTTGCTAACTTCAACAATCCGTAAGGGTTGATTGATTGAACTGAGTAAAGGGGTGAGTTTTCTCACCCCGATACTCATATATAACAGGAGAAAAAAATGGCAGAAACAGAAATCGGTAAATATTCAGCCGCAGAAAAATTAAACAAAATGGATTTGGATGTTATCACAGTAACATTAACAACAGACGCAGAAACAATCGGAGATAATAAAGTGTTTGCTCAGGCAATCGAGATACCTTTTGCAACTGCTGAAAATGGTGGATCAGGATTAATTAAGTCTATAACAATCCTAGATCAAACAACTACTGGTCCTGCGATGGACATTATATTCAGTACAGCAAATACTTCAATCACTCAAGATGAAGGTAAGGCAGTTGGTGAGGATGTTGCAGACTTAGACTCAGCGTTGGTGAATATGTTAGGTGTAGTGAAAATTGTAGCAGGAGATTATACTGATTTGGCTGATTCAAGCTTAGGCTCGAAGACGGGCATTGATTTAGGTATTCATAGTGCAGATGGTAGTACAAGTATCTATGCCTCTGCAATCAATAGAAGTGGTGCAAATTACACAGCAAGTGCAACAACCGTGCTTAGAATGAAAGTAACTATCCAAAAGGACTAAATATGAAATGGCTAAAAAATAAAACTGGATCAATTATTGGAAAAGTAAATCCTTCTAAAAAACAGTTAGAAGAATATATTAAACAGGGCTTTAAGGAAGTAGATGAAACAGGAAAAGAGATAAAAGCAAAGAAATCAAAAAAATAATGCCGATATACGAATTTCAATGCAAAAAATGTCAAAACGTATTTGAGGTATTTACAGGCGTGTACTCTAAGAAACGACATATATGTCCAGAATGTAAGAGTTCTGCTCTTAGAAGGCTTATTAGCCGTGTTCAGACGCGTTTTGATAAAGATTTTTATGAGGAACAATACAAGACAGGGGCATTTGACTGATGGCAACTGATTTAACAAACACAAGGATAGCAGATGGTTACGGACAACTTCTTCATGTAGACGGCGGTTTAGGCTCTACGGAAGCAGGGGTTTATGATGGAGATGGTACTTTATCTGTTTTAAAACTAGGATCGGCTTCAGCATCTATTATAGATGGTGCGTATAATTTTGACATCGCTTCCCACGATGGAAGTAATGGATTACAACTTGGTGGAACGCTTGTTACGAGTAGTGCTGCCGAATTAAACTATTTAGATATTGCAACACTTGGAACTTCACAGGCTTCAAAAGCTGTTACTGTGAACTCAAGTGGCGATCTTATTGTACCAGATTCCGATAAATTTAAGTTTGGTACTGGTAGTGATATGCAAATTTATCATGATGGTTCTAATTCTTATATAACCAATGCAGTAGGGGCTTTAAAAGTTGCTACCGAGACTTCAGGAATTGCCATAACCATCGGGCATACCACCTCAGAAACTACAATCGCAGATAATCTAACTGTGACAGGGAATACAGCAGTCGGTGGAAATTTAACTGTTACAGGAACATCTACGTTTAATGGTGGAACTATTAATTTAGGCGATGCAAGTTCTGATACTATTGCATTTAACGGAACGATCACAAGCAATTTAGTTTTTGAAGGGTCAACTTCAAATGCTCACGAGTTGACCTTATCTGCTGGTGATCCAACAGGAGACAGAACTGTAACTCTTCCTGATTCTACTGATACGTTGATAGGTAAAGCTACAACTGACACTCTTACAAATAAGACTCTTACCAGCCCAGATATTAACGCTGGTACTGTTGATGGTGTAACCTCGCTGACTGTCGGTACAGATGGTAGTGGTGCTGATGTCTATTTTTATTCTGGAACAAGTGGAGATCATTTGTTCTGGGATTCTAGCGAAGAGCTTTTAACAATTACAGGCACAAACGGGCAAACTGCTTTAAATGTGGCAGATGGTAATGTTACTGTAAGTGATACTTTAACAGCTACCAATATAGGAGCTTTCACATTAAGTGGAAAATTAACTGCTGGAAGTACAGAAATTGAAGGTTCGGCTTTTGATATTGATGGAGGAGATATTTCGTCTGCTACAATATCGGGAGGGCTTACTTGGACATCTGCTCAAAATCTTAACAGTCAAAATTTAACAAATGTTAATATTGATTCTGGAACAGTTGATGCAATAACAAGCCTAACAGTTGGAACTGATGGTTCTGGTTCAGATGTTTATTTTTATTCTGCAACCTCTGGGGATCATTTATTTTGGGATGCAAGTGAAGAAAAATTAACAATAACAGGAACTAATGGACAAACGGCTCTAGATGTAGCCGATGGAAATTTAGTTGTTGCTGATAATATTGACCTTGAAGGTGATATTGATGTTAATGGAACTGCTAATTTAGACGTTGTTGATATTGATGGTGCAGTAGATATGGCAACGACTCTTACTCTTGGTGGTAATGCTGACTTTAATGGAGACTTAGACGTAGATGGTACTGCAAATCTTGATAATACAGATATAGACGGAACGTTAGTAGTAGATGGTTCAAATATTTCTTTAGATTCCACCTCGACATTGAACATTGACAATTCAAACACTTCTAATGGTGTTACGATTGCAACGGCAACGTCTGGAGTGCCTATTTCATTAGGTCATTCCACTTCTGAAACAACTGTTAACGATAATTTGACTGTATCAGGAAATGCTACAGTAAGTGGAAATCTATTAGTCGTTGGGGATTCTTCTGAAGTTAAAGCTGATAATCTGGTAGTTGATAATCCGACTATTGCTATGGGGCTTACCAACGGATCAGCACCTTCAGCAGATAGTGGATTTGATCTTGGATTAAAACCTCATTGGCACACAGGATCAGGAGCAAAAACAGCTTTTCTTGGTGTAGATGTTAGCACTTCTGCTTCAGCACCGAAGCTTACTTACATCCCTGACGCTTCCTTTAGTTCAGATGTGGTGTCAGGCACAGCAGGAACAATAGTTGCCGATCTTGAAGGAGATGTAACAGGAGATGTAACAGGCACAGCAGATGTGGCTACAAGTTTTACAGCAAGTGCAAACAACTCTGCAAATGAAACTGTTTACCCCGTTTTTGTAGATGGGGCAACAGGAAGTCAAGGGGCTGAGACTGATACGGGCTTAACATATAATCCAAGTTCAGGACTTTTAACTTCCACAGGCTTTAGCGGAAATCTTACAGGAACGCTTCAAACAGCATCACAGGGAAATGTTACAAGTTTAGGAACGCTGACAACTCTTACTATTGATAATGTAATTCTTAATGGCACTACCATAGGTCATACATCAGATACAGATTTAATGACTTTAGCAGATGGTGTCCTTACTGTAGCAGGTGAAGTCAGCATGACTACACTTGATATTGGTGGCACAAATGTTACATCCACAGCATCCGAATTGAATTTAATAGATGGGGGAACATCCAGAGGAACAACTGCTGTAGCATCGGGTGATGGCATCTTAATTAATGATGCAGGAACTATGCGTATGACTAATGTTGATACAGTTTCAACTTATTTCTCAAGCCATAACGTAGGTGGTGGAAATGTCGTAACAACTGGTGCTTTAAATAGTGGTTCGATTACATCAGGGTTTGGAAATATTGATACAGGTAGTTCAACTATTACTACAACAGGGTTGATTTCTGGTGGTTCTCTTGATATTGACAATGTATTAATTAATGGTACAACGATTGGGCATACTGATGATACTGATTTGATAACTGTTGCAGACGGATTAGTAACAGTCGCAGGAGAAATATCAGTTACTACCCTTGATATTGGTGGAACGAATATAACATCCACACCTGCTGAAATTAATATTCTTGATGGAGACAATAGTGCTTCTTCAGTTACCATAGCTGATGCTGACAGAATTATTCTTAACGATAATGGCACAATGAAACAGGTAGCTGTTACAGCTTTAAACACCTATACAAGTGGAAGTATTGCTGCTGACGATCTTACTGTAGGTGATGGGGCAGTTACCCTTTCAACATCTTCTGGAAATATAACCATTGATGCTACTGCTAATGACACCGATATTATTTTTAAAGGTACGGATAATACCTCTGATATTACGATGTTGACTTTAGATGGGTCAGAAGCAGGTGCGGCAACTTTTAATAATAAAATAGTTGCTACAGAATTAGATATTAGTGGTAATGCCGATATTGATGGAACTCTAGAAGCTGATGCAATTACAGTCAATGATGCGACTCTTCAAGTCGTTGTTGAAGATCATGTAGGGAATATGCTTGATGGCACAGAAACTGGTATTGCTGTTTCTTATGATGCTACTGATAATAATCTAGACTTTGTTATTGATGCTGCTCAAACTACAATTACTTCATTGTTGGCTACTGATATAAAAATCGGTGAAGACGATCAGACAAAAATAGATTTTGAAACGGCTGATGAAATTCATTTCTATGCTAATAATACAGAACAAGTATATCTTGCCGACAATGTATTCGGACCACAGTCAGATAGTGATGTTGATTTAGGAACTACAGGAGTAAGGTGGAAAGATGCCTTTGTAGATTCTATCACAGTTACAGGAGAAGTAGACGCAGCAACATTAGATATTAGTGGTGCTATTGATGTGGCAGGTACATCTAACCTTGATATAGTTGACATTGATGGGGCTGTTGATATGGCTTCAACTTTAACTGTTGCAGGAGTCATAGATAGTAATGACACCACAGACTCCTCAAGTAAGACAACAGGATCAGTTAAAATTGCAGGTGGTGTTGGCATTGAAAAGAAACTT